>Ga0233431_1000396_pt1 | contig 98862 bp, 78 predicted proteins | sample SI_118_April2016_FD_179867 | JGI IMG/M metagenome (GOLD analysis project Ga0233431, IMG submission 179867) | Seawater microbial communities from Saanich Inlet, British Columbia, Canada - SI_118_April2016_200_MG | ecosystem: Environmental > Aquatic > Marine > Inlet | place: Canada: British... | reverse complement strand
CCCAAGCATCCCCAGCCCCATCTTTAACACCTGATTCTCAAAAAATCGCCGGTCCTCCCAAACCAATCTCAGCTTCCTGAACCAGATAACGCGCAATGGCACGGCCATCAAAACAACGCCTTCAAGAAAGCGGTAGGCCGCGGAATAATACCCCACCTCAGCGCTGTTCCCGGTCAAGTACTCCAGCAGAATGATATCGCAACGATAATATACCACCGTTGCGGCATCAATGGCCATAAAACCCAGGCAGGCCCGCCGGACATCCCGAATTCTGAATCCGCCAAATGTTGGCTTCACGATGGGAATGGGCGCCAGAAACAGACTCACCAACACCCCAAGGAACCATCCCCCGAAGATGGCCCACGGCTCGGCCCGAACAAAAAGGAGGCTCAGAAGTATCCCCAAAGCCCCGAGCGTCCGCACCATGGCCTGCCATTTTGCCTCGCGGGCAAAAAGCCCATCGCCTCTCAACGTGGAAGAAATGAAATTGGCGACAGCCTGCAAGCCAAAGTATAGAAAGGCCGCCACAATCCCCAGGCCATACTGAAACGGCAGAATCAGTACACAGAGGACTCCAGCAAGGGGAAACAAAAGGGTATTGCCCAATGCCCATGAAAACATCCGATCTCCATAGCCTTTCATGGCTGGAGAGGGCAGGGTTTTTTCCCGGAAAAGAAGGGTCTTAAACCCCCCATCCTGCAGGATAAAAAAAAGAGAGGCCAGGGTCAGCATGTAACTATAGCGACCGAAGGCCTCAGGCCCGAGGACACACCCCAGGATAAAAGTCAGTAGTATGGACACGCCCGCGTTATAGATTGTCGCGAGCCATTGGGATGTCAGGTTGATGCTAAAGGAAGACAATTCCTCCCTCTTTCTTCCGTACCCGGCAGTAAACCGATCAGCTGCAACCGCTTCCGATAGCGCTCCCCCACCTGCCGGAAACCATGGTTCTCATCCATAAAAGATCTAGCTTTCTCCCCGATTCTTCTTCTGTAATTGTTATCTTCAACCAACTGCCGCATATAATGTGCGGCTTGCCCCACATCAGCATCCGCCCAGACGGAATTTCCCTGAAAATAGTAAAGTTTCTCAGGTCCCACTTTTTTGAGCTTATAATCAACCAGACAGGCATTGTTCGGTTTGGTGAAATCCGTATTCCCCGAATAGTTGGTGGCGATAACGGCCTTTCCCATTTTCATAGCCTCCGCCATGCCGAGCCCGAATCCCTCGGCGCGATGAAGGGAGGCGTACACATCACAGCAATGAATCAAATCGAGCATCTGAATCTTGGTATAGGTTTCATTAATCAAACGAATGCGGGAGTCCGCCTTGACCCATTCCTCCAGCATTCTGTAATCGCTCACTTGTTGTTCCACAGAACTGACCAGCTTGCTCTTGATGACCAATACCACATTTTGATCTTTTCCAAGAAAAGCCTCTTTAAATGCCTTAACCAGCGCCTCAGGGTTCTTGCGATGAATCCGCGATGAAAAATCAAGGGAGAAAAGAAATACAAAGGCCTCTTCCGGAATACCGAAGTCCTTACGCGACCGCTTCCCCGACAAATCAAAATCCACCGCAATGGGCATATGCACCACCGGCACAGAAGCCTTCTCTGAAATAACCTCCTGAATATACCGGCTGGGCGCCCAGATCTCATCCAGAAAATTCATGGCATACAACCACTCATCCGGATAATCACTCAGTTCCCAGAACCCATAACCGATATTGTATCGATCCTTGAATATCTCAGGATTACTCGCATGCAAATTCATAACCCCTTCATTGTTCATGCAAAAGATATTCGTATTATGAGGCGTATCGGTATCCACATACTCTGCAAGACTGGAATCCGTCTGCGGATGCAGGGTCCTGTCATAGTTTAACAAAGAAAAAGGAATCCCCTCGGCAAGACAAGATCTCGCCGTATAACGCAAATGTTCCCCAATACCGAACTCCCCAAACACAAACCCAATGATATTACACCCCGGCTTCAACCCCTTCCCTGCAACCCTGTTCTCATAACGTCCATCCCGAAAAACCAGTTTTCTCTCACCCAACGATTCACCACCCCTCAAAACAGTATGGGTAATCCGCTCCCCAACAGAAGCCGGCAACAGCCCTCGAATCAAACTTATCAAACCAGGGAATCTATTTCCGATCTGATATGCATAACGGATGGATTTTTGGATAAACACTTTATTTCAAATCCTTCATGGATTTTCCTGTGGCATCTATTGTTTTGAAAACATTGAATTTTTTCAAAAGCAGAATATCGAATTATGAAGTTTTCTTTGAATTCTGCTTTGCCGTGCTAACGTTTTTCACAAAAACTGATATCAGTCGGTCGCCTTCATCAATCAGAGATTCAAGCATCAATGCTGGTTACATCGGTACCACTTTATGCAGATAGGGGCACAAGTCAAGTTCTTTGAAGAGAAACCCGCCCTCAACCGGCCTTTCGGGAAATGGACATGCCGTCTTCGACTACCTGGAAAAATCTCGACCTCAAGGCCCCGGATGGGGCATGGTACTTCCAACTCACTTTCTTGATCTGAGCAGAAGCTTACGCAAGTGTAAAGCCACATTAACACTATTTCATTTCTTGTTGCCAGCAATAAGGGGAAAATGTATAAAGAATAGGAATTATTAAGCTGTTTTCGAAATCATTGAATCCGGCACGAAATTTGCTTCCTAATCTGTCATCAGTTGACCTATAGTGGTTAGGTGCTAGATCCCGAATTATCCGGACCGATAGTTCTGAAATAATTGATTTTTGAGAAAGTGCCGGAATCGGCGGATTGTTGATTCAATGGGTGATTTTTTGAGTGGCTTGGCGCGTGAACCAAGGGAGACATAACAATGAGAGTTACTTCTATGACCTGGATACTGTTTCAGATTATTTGCATGGTTGTTCTCACTGGGGCGATGTCTCCGGCAAACGCAGCTACACCGCTGAACAGCTCAAATTGGGAGGGAACGGATGGAAACCGTTTCTGGCAGATATGGAGCAGCGGAGACTATTACCTGGATACGGTAGGGGATGTTTTTTCTACAAATGCTGTTACAGCAATCCGCATAAGGGCCTCTAATGTAACTTTGGACGGAAGAGGCAAAACAATCACGGGATCTGGCCCTCCACCAACCCCCCAGCCGTCATCAGATCATATTGGAGTCCAAGTCAATGCCGGCCCCCAGGTTTCAAATGTTCAGATAAAGAACCTGAACGTGGAGAAAAAATTCTATGGGATTTTGCTTGAGTGGATAACCCAAGGAGGGGTACAAAACTGTAATACAAGCGGTAATCATTACGGGATTACCCTGTGGGCGGCAGACTTTCTTACTTTGACCGGCAATACAGCCAACAACAATATTGCTTCCGGGATCGTTCTGGATGGCAACGATTCGAGCACTATTGATTGTGTGAACCACGACAACACCCTGACTAGCAATACCACCAACAACAATGGTGAAACCGGTATTACCCTATGGCTTGAAAGTCCAAACAATACCTTAACCAACAATATTGCGAATAATAATGGCGACAAGGGGATATCTCTTTTGGGAGATGCGACCTTACCTCATCTGAAATCACCTGAAAATAACACCCTAAGCGGGAACACTGCGAACAACAACCCTGTCGGCATGTACCTGGGATATAACGCCAACAGCAATGTGATAAAAGAGAATACTATAAACGACAGTCGAGATAATGGCATCTGGCTTTGGTCCGCCAACAACAACACCATATATAACAACTATTTCAACAATGCAATTATGAATGCACGTTTAACCGGGAACAATACCGGGAACCAGTGGAACATATCTCAAACCTCAGGCACAAACATTGCGGGCGGGCCTTTTCTTGGAGGAAATTTCTGGGGCACCCCTAGTGGAACAGGCTTTTCGCAAATTACAGCGGATGATAATGGGGACGGCATATGTAATTCGGCATATACGGTTGCTTCAGGGAATGTTGACGCTTTGCCTTTGCATGCGTATTCAGCCGGGCCTACACTCTATGTCAATCAATCTGATGGTGCATGTGGTGGCAACAGCCCGTGCTATACCTCAATTCAAGGGGCAATCAATGCAGCGCCTACAGGTGCCAATATATGGATAGCGCAAGGACTCTACAACGAAAATTACACATTAAATAGGGCTGTAGCGTTAACGCTCGTCGGCTGTTGGAATTCGTCATTTTCGGTTCAAACCCCTTACACGACCATCATTAAGCCTCCCCAAATCAGTAGCGGATCCATGTCGTTCCTGAATTTAATTATTAGGCCTTAGTGTCAATCAAAGAGGGGTGGTTGTTTTTGCAGGAGGTTTCAGATGTGGACATCACCCCGCCGAATCTCAACTTACCGCCCTTGGTTTGTCTGTGTTTGCCCTGAGCTACTTTCGGTTTCGTGTGTTTTTCGCCTCGAACTGACAAAATTTGTCTTCATTTTGGCCAAAATTTGCCATGTTGCCTGTGCGTAACCCAACGTGAGGTTATACCTTTTGCCTGTAACTCTTTGAATTTGGGGAGGGGCATAAAGTCAGGCGCCGTTTCCGGGGGATCAGGCAGGGTTTTTGCACAGTCGTCTATGTTGTTGTGTTTTTAAGGCAGCAAATGCTATAAACAAGTCATTGATTAAAGATGTCAACGGGGGGAAAAGTCATGGTTGTCAAAACAAATTCGTTGCACCCGAAACTTGCGTTTTTTGCTCTTACCTTTTTTATGCTTTTGGTTCCATTTCATACCACATTTGTCCAAGGCGCTGAGGGGGTATCCATTGAGAAGGATGTTTTGCTTGAATGGCCGATACAAGGTATTGAGGACTTACCCAATGAAGTAACCTTTTCGCTCTACGACTCCGAAAATGCCATTGTTCCTCTCGCCACGCAGAGCTTCTCGAGAGGAAAATACGTTCTGGATTTTGAATTCAACAAATCCGACGGTGTTGCATCGGGATCGATTGCAAGATTCAAGGTAGCTTTCACCAACAAATTAGATCTGGGTACTGCCTCGGACGAATCTAAACACCCCAAAGAAATTTGGGCGGAATTTTCGATGAATAATACCGTAGTAGGCGACAGAAAGAAAGTATCGGACGACGCAATGGTTCAGCTCTTACTGGCCAGCGACGCCTCCATCGCCACATACCTCACCCTCGCTTATCAAGGTGATGAAAATCCGATCACAACGATCTATAAAGATTTACCCCTCTCCTCTGCCTCCGGAACCTCATCCAATGATTACATCACCTCCCTTTTCAGTGTCTATTCTCCAACAGATGCATCCGTTAATGGTCTCAGCGGCAGTCAGGACTGGTTCGCGTCCGGTAATAATATATATTACGCTTACAACGGAGGTTTTGTGGGCATAGGCACGACGGATCCAAAGGCACCAATAGATTTTGGAACTAGCTCTACACCTGGCAGGCCATATTGGTTAATGTATAACGACAATGTTGGGATAAATATGGGCATTTGGCGAGATACACCAGGTCCCAATGATAGCGCCTTTGTACTTAATTATGCTGGCGCATTTATTCTTGGTAAATCAACAAGTGCTGCCACACCCACTTTTGGGACAGAATGGATGAGAATAACAACTGATGGCAATGTGGGCATAGGAACAGCAACCCCATCTTACAAACTTGCAGTCAATGGCACGATAGGATGCAAAGAATTAACTGTCACAAGTACGGGTTGGGCAGATTTTGTATTTGAAAAGAACTACAGACTTCCTCCTCTAACAGAGGTGGAAACTTTCATTTCTGAAAACAAACACCTTCCTGGAATCCCGTCAGAGGCAGACGTCAAGAAAAATGGGATCAGTGTTGGGGATATGAACTCAAAGCTGCTTCAGAAAATCGAGGAACTCACCCTTTACATGATAGACTTGAAAAAAGAAAATGACTCCCTCAAAGCCAAATTAGATGGCATTCAGGAAGAACTTGGAAAACAGCACGATTGAGGGAAAAATGCGAACGGTAGCTGGTAAGGATCTGCCACTGTCATGAAAAAATATTTTCACCATAAAGCAGGTTATTTTCTGAGAGGACCCTCTTTTACCCTAAACGAAAATATCGAGTACCCCAAATAGCTTATGATTCCAGATGCCGACAAGGGCAAATTCCGCCTTTATCTGATGCCTGGTTATTAAATTAGGCATATTTTTCAAGATGAACAGGAGAAGAATTATGCGTTTGGACTGCGGTGATAATTGAGAAATAGACATCCTGTTGATCCTGTCTAATAAAAGCGGCTTAAAAATCATCGTGGTCAAAATTGATTCTTTCCCTTTCGACAACTAAAGGTCTATTCTTAACCTGCGTATAAATGGCCCCTATATATTCCCCGATGATGCCAATAAAAAGTAACTGCACGGCGCCAAAGAAGAAAACTCCGATGACCATGGGAGCGATGCCCACTTGAAACTGTGACCAGAAAATGATCTTGTACACAAAATAAACTATGGCAAGCAATAGGCTGAGTATAGCGACTGAAAACCCAATAAAGGTCGCCATTCTCAAAGGCACCTTGGAATGATTTACAAAGCCTAACATGGCTATATCATATAGGGTATAGAAATTGTTCTTGGTTATTCCTTTTTTTCTTTTCGGCTGTACAAATTCTATTTGTGCCCTTTCAAATCCTATTTCCGTGATAAGTCCTCGGAAATATGGGTAAGGTTCCTTTAGTTGACGCAATGTGTCTATAAATTTTTTGTCATATAGACCAAACCCTGTGAAATTCTTTATCTGTTCCGTCTCCGCGTATTTTCCAATTAGATTGTAATATAACTTCCTTACGGCAAACATTACCGGGTTTTCTTCGCTTTTTGTTTTGACACCAACAACTATCTTAAACCCTCCCTCCCATTTAGAGATGAAGTCCTCAATCATGGCGGGCGGGTCCTGCAAATCAGATGCCATTAATATGGCGGCATCTCCACCCGTTTGAAGCAAGCCATAGTACGGAGAGCGAATGTGCCCGAAATTTCTCGAATTGACAATGATTTTCACCTTATTATCGCTCTTCGCAAGCTTTTTTAAAATAGAAACGGTCTCATCTTTTGAGGCATTATCTATAAAAATGTGTTCATACGTATAATCCTCAAGGCCAGCAAAAACCCTTTTCACCTGAGTATAAAGTTCCATAACGTTTTCTTCTTCATTGTAACATGGCGTAACAACACTTATTAGCCTCATTCCCTAAAACCCTTTCAGCTTACAAAGACATTAACTGATGCCACTTTATCGTCCTGTGCAGTGCTTCTCTCAAATTAATCCAGCTATCGAGCCCTAAGCTTTCCCTCGCTTTTCTTATTGATGGCACATAAGATTCAGCCTTCATTCCTGGTGAAGGGCATTTTCTAATGACAACTTCGGGGACATTAGAAAAGGCAGCTTTTACCTCATATGCCAAATCCCTTATGGATATGGTCTTTTCTGACCCCACATTATAAGCCGCCCCTGGATCACCCCGTAGCAGCAATATCCAGAGCCAGATGGCAAGATCCGCTGCATAGAGATACGATCGGCATGGTGTACCGTCGCCAGAAACGTGAATCGGGCCGCCTGTTAAGGCATCCCGTATAAAATTTCCCACAGCATAATGGATATCCAGGTTCAGATATGGCCCAACAAAAGCGAAACATCGGGCGACTGTTATTCCTATACCATATTGTTTTTGGTAAATAGTGCACATGAGCTCGGCAATACGCTTAGCTTCGCCGTATGCAGAACTGGACTGCGTGGTATCGGGGGCCCCAGAATATTCTTCTTGGGTATGCGATAAATCCGGTGGCTGCTTTCCGTAAACGGCCCCTGAACTTATTAACAAAAAACGTTTTGCTCGACAATCCCTCGCAAATTCAAGCGTTCTCCGAGTTCCCTCCACAATGGTATCCAACATTAACAGCGGGTTTTCTAGATTTAGCTGAACACTGGCGTCCGTCGCAGCATGGATGATAAAATCAAATTGTTCCTGAGGAAAATCAAAATCCCGAATATCCCCTTGATGAAACCTTACTCCCGACGCCTGGGCAAGATGAAGATGCCGGGTTTTAAACGAAACGGGATCACGGCTCAACACGTGCATCTGGGCGTCCAATTTCAGTCGATCATTGACCCACACAAAACTCTCTAACAGCCATTTTCCAAAAAACCCAGTTCCGCCAGTTACGAAAATTTTTTTGGCACGCAGATGTTTCCACAACCCCTTTGTGTGCCCAATAATATGGTCCAAATCCTGTGATAGAAGGTTGTTGGTTCTCATTATGAATGGCTTAACAATAATTTCTGTTCCACACAATAGTACGTTTTATAGCTGAATCAAGATCTACATTTATGCACAAATCCAAAGCATTTTTAGCCAGGCGTACATCAGGAATAAATTTAGAACGGCCCAAGCTCCTGTCCGATGAAAGACCGGAGAGAATTTCAGATTTTACCGGCGAATGACCCGCAATTTTTTTCGCCAATTTCTGCAAAGTCACCCCATGCGGACTGCCGACATTATAACTGGCTCCAACTGTTCCCTGAACCAGGATTCTTAAAAGCCACCAGGCCATATCGCTGGGATACATATAACTCCGCACTGTTTCCCCATCTCCCAGGATACGTATGGGCCCTCCCAAGAGACTGTCGCGGATAAAGTTATTGATCGCCCATGGTCTATCCAAAAGCTGATAGGGCCCTATGAAAGCAAAAGGACGTGCATTAACGACGGGAAGTCGATGTTGATTGCGATAAACCGCACACAAAGTTTCCCCCATTCGTTTTGCCTCGGCGTATGCAGAGCGAATAGAGTCGCAATTCAGACTGCCCATAAAGCTTTCAGGAATCGTTTCAAGCTCCCAGGGTTGGCTTCCGTAAACCAACCCTGAACTAATATTTAGAAACTTTTTAAGATCCGGCAATCTCGTCGCTACTTCCAAAATTGTATCTGTTCCCTTTACAATTACCTGTATTGTTCGTAATGGATCTGACGCATGTAATCGGTTATCGGGATTACCGGCCGCATGAATGATCCACTCTACCTCGTTGGGGATATCTACAACGTTACGAATATCACTTTCTATCAAGGTGATATCGTTTCTATCAGCCAAGTGCGGCGCTTTTGCACTGAAATTGTTTGCGCGGCCAGATAAAAGAATCAGTTGTGTGTTAAAATCATGGTTATCATTCAAGAAGGTAATCATTTCTGCGAGCCAAGTCCCGACGAAGCCCGTCCCTCCTGTAATCAAAATACATTGTCCTCGAAGGGCGGACAGTAAATGCACACTGTTGGCAGTCACTTGTTCGCAATCTTTATAAATCATGTCTCGATGTTCTGATTTCATTGTCCTTTTCCACCTTCAGCCGCCAGCTTCACCGCCACCTCGATAATAATATCTTCTTGTCCTGCAACAATTTTTCGTCGCCCAAGTTCAAACCAAACATCTCTTGAATCGACCCCATACTCTTTAGATATGCGCTGTACATGCTTGGAAAAACCTGAAAAAATACCTGCCAAAGCACTGCACACACTATCAGGTTTGATGCTGGGAACTACCTTCATGAGCTCACGTTCGGCAAAATCGCTCAAATCCAACAATTTATAGAAATCCACACCGGTTGAATACCCCATTTTTTCCAACACAGGGACCAATACTTCCAGTTGTGCATTTCCAGCCCCTGCTCCGAAACCACGTACAGTCCCATCCAATATGGTTGCACCGGCCTGAACAGCTGTAATTGAATTGGCAATAGCCAGACCGAGGTTGTTATGTGCATGATAACCTACCTGAATTTCCAACGACTTAACTAGCAATTCTATTTTTTCCTTTACATCTGATGGAATCGAAGCTCCGGCGGAATCATAGAGTAACACGCCATCAGCCCCATACGATTGCATCTTATAAGCCTCTTCGACCAGCACATCTTTTGGCGCCATGTGATTCATCATCAAAACACCATAAACTTCTTTTCCCTTATTGCGGATAAAGCTGATATGCCTCTGGGTAATATCAGCCTCAGTACAATGACAAGCCACGCGAAAAACATCCACCCCCATGCTAAGCGCCTTTTTCAAATCTTTATTGATTGTTGCAATGCCAGGCATGACATGAATGCCCAACTTTGAATGAATCAAGTTCTCTCTCGCTATCTTGAGTATGGTTGTGTCATCAAGAAGACTTTCTCCAATCTGTAGAGAGGAAGCGCCAAGGCCGTTGCCATGTCCGACTTCAACAATTGGGATACCTGCCGCATCAGCTGCGGCCGTGTAACTGGCTATTTGATGCGCATTCAATTGATGGCTTACCGCATGGCTACCATCGCGCAGGGTGGGATCACTAATTAATATATTTGAAATCATATTCCTTCGTCTCTTTTTTTAACTTAGGGCCTCGGCAAAAAATAAATACACAATCTGGCTTGTCCTTTGGTCCGTCTACTGCGTTGCATCCGCCGGCACATATCCACTAATATGCACTGGTGGATGCGCCTTGTAGACGAACCAAAATACGGCGCAATCTTGCTCATTTATTTTTTGCCGAGGCCCTTATCGGAGCACTTCTTGAATTTTTTGCATACTCTTCGGCCATGGCGATGGCCGCACAATTGATAATATCCAGGTTCCCAGCAAATTTAGGGAGATAATCGCCAAGTCCCTGAATCTTAACCATAATGACGATTCGCTTGTTCTCAAGTACTGGTGGCACTATAAGTTGGTAACCTGGAACATATGCCTGAATCTGACGTGCCATATCTACAGCAGCAGCGTTAAGCTTTTGAATATCTGGCTTTTTAACCTTCGCAAACACCGTCGTCTGCATGTCAATTGGAGGGTGTGCTGGGTTCAAAATAAGCATTACTTTGCTTCGTTTACAACCGGAAAAAATCTTAATACCCTCTTCAGTGGTCTCCACGTACTCATCGATATTGATCCGGGTAGCAGGTCCGGCGCTCCGCGAGGCGATACTAGAGATTACTTCAATATAGTCAACCTCTTGATGTAACAACCCAATAAGATGCGCCATGGGAATGGACGCCTGCCCGCCGCAAGTGACCATATTAACGTTCTTGTACTTTAAGCAACTATCTAGATTAATAGCGGGGATGCACATTTCACCAACTCTGGAGGGGGTCATGTCGATGACGATTTTTCCCATCTTCTCTAACAAAGACCAGTGATATTTATGATCAATGGCAGAAGTAGCATCGAATACAAGATCGCAACAGTCAGGATCTTTCATGATGGATTCCACGCCCAAAGCAGAAACTCTCACGCCGAGACTATTTGCTTTGGTCATACCGGCGGAAGTTAAATTACGCCCCGCAAAAAGGGTGCAATCCAGAAAAGGGGACCGTAATGCCTTAACCATGAGGTCAGTACCAATATTACCTGTGCCAAGTATTGCAACGTTCAGTATTGTCTTTTTATCCGCCATGCCATTAATCACATTTGTCAATTTCGTTGTCGGTAAAACGGCCTTCACACTATTTCAAAATTTCCCTGACGCAGTTTTCCGCATACTCTTCCCTGGGAAGAAAGGGGAACATATCGTCATAAGGCATGGAAACCATTGTACCATCGTCCAGTTGCTTCGATGCCACTCGCGGAATAAGTATCTGTTCTCTGGGTGTCAAAACCTCGCAGATTACCGCCCCTTGAAAACTCAACAATTCAGAGATCTTCTCATCTATCTCGACAGATTTTGAAATACGAATAAATTTTATACCGAAGGCACCTGCAATCTTCTCCATATCAGGGAAGCTCACCCCCGTATCGGGTCCCTCCCCTACTAAACGTCCATCCTGAAAATTGTTTTGTGTAAGCCGAATAAGTAAATAGCCCTGGTTGTTCAAAATGATCGTTTTAATCGGAAGCTTGTTGTGGACGATGGTCTGAAGTTCCTGAAGGTTGAATTGAAAGGACCCGTCCCCCGAAACACAAAAAACTTCTTTTCCCTTGTTGGCAACTGCCAGTCCCACGGAAGCCGGTGAGTATCCCATGGTAGACAAACCACCAGTAATGACGTGTCTCTGCCCATACTTTACTTTGAACGCCTGCGCATGAACATGAAAGCAGGATCCAGTATCCAACAGAAAAACCGCATCATCCGATACCCTTTCCGAGAGGACGGAAATGAAATGATATGAGTTTATACCATTTTTCTCCTCTCTGTATTCAGGCAGGTCCACGGCATAGTGCCTTTTCCAATATTGGGTTTTATCAACCCACGGTTGGTTGGCAAGTCGGTAATCCCCAAGTTCTCCACTGAACATCTCAAGGAATGTCTTAGCGTCTGCCTTGATTGGAATATCGGGAATTACGGAGGGTTTAGAGAGCTCTTCCTCATCTACATCTACGACAATTTTTTTGGCGTTACAAGCAAAGCCCTCATAATCGTAGCCAACCAGACCGATGCCAAGCCTACATCCAATGCTCAAAAAGAAGTCCGAATTCTGGACCATAAAATTGGCCGCCCGATCGCCATAGGTCCCCGGCCTGCCAACAAACAAATGGTGTTCGTAATCCATCAGATCCATCCCCAAACGCGAAGTAATTACAGGGATATTGGCCTTTTCTGCAAAACGATGCAGCGTCTCGACTGCGCCTGATAATCGCACACCTGCTCCAGCCAATATGCAGGGCCGCCGGCTTTTCCGCAGACAATCTGCAACTTCGACTACTAATTCATTAGAAGGCGTGATCGCAGCAAATCCGTCAGAATCGGGGATATAGCCTTCATATTCGTCCGGATTGAACCATGCCCCCTGAACATCGATGGGTACTTCGATCCACACGGGTCCGACACGATGGGACTTAGCGATATGAATGCATTTCTCTATTTCATATTTTGCCGTAGTTACGTCGTCCAACATAACAGCGTATTTTGTCACTTGTTTAAAAATTGGGAGGGTATTGAATCCCTGGAGCGCAAACTGGCGTGGCCCAGTTACTTTTGCCTGAGAAACTTTAGATTGGCCTGCCACGATAATAACCGGCGCTGTATCCACATAAGCGCCAACAACACCGCTCAAGGTGTTCAAAGCGCCAGGTCCTGCGGTCACATAGGCCACTCCAAGCCTTCCGGTTAGCCGACCGTAGGAATCAGCTGCCATTACAGCCGCCTGTTCATGATGGCAACAGGTATAAGTTTGCTGCTTGTGTTGGCCAAGTGCGTCCGTAAGATGCATTATCATGCCGCCAGTGATCAAAAATACATTCTCACCACCTGCACTAAACAGCTTGTCCGTAAGATAATCCGCTACACGCATTTCCATTAATGTACTCCTTCGATATCGCCGGGCTTAGGGCCTGGTTTTCTGTCACAAAAAACAAGGAAATCTTTGTGCCTGCGTGTGACCTTTTGGCTGCAGCTATGCTGCTTGAGGAAAATAGCCAATTGATATGGGGTTGAAACCTTGAAGAAACTACCAAATTTTCCAGTCGGCCTGGTTAGTGTCCCACAGTTTATTCAGATGTTCAGCATCTCTTATAGTATCCATACAGGCCCAAAATCCATCATGCTTGTACACCATCAATTCACCCTGCTGTGAAATTTGATCCAGTGTCCCTACTTCAAGATCACAATCGTCTCTGTCTTCGAGGAAATCGAACAGGATACGGTTAAAAACAAAAAAACCGCCGTTCACATAGTTTCCCGCATACTTGGGCTTTTCAGAGAAACGGGTGACCTGATCCTCATGGATATTTAGCTCACCAAATCTTAGAAACTTCGGCCGCACACCAGTGACAGTGGCAATTTTCCCTTGAGATTGGTGAAACTTTAAAAGTTTTCCGATGTCTATGTCGGCAACCCCATCTCCGTAAGTTACTATGAATTGATCGTCATCTATATATTTTTCAATCCTTTTGAGCCTTGCGCCCTTTTGTGCGCTATCCCCGGTATTGCACAAGGTTATCTGCCAGTCGTTTTCATCGTGGCTGTTATGAACCTTAAAGCAGGAATTCGACCCCAAAGTAATGGTAACGTCATTGTTCATCACCTCATAATGATAAAAATATTCCTTTATCATTTCCCCTTTGTACCCCAAGCACAGGATAAAGCGGTTAAATCCATAGTGCGCATAGATCTTCATGATATGCCACAGGATTGGTCTGTTACCGATCTTGACCATGGGTTTAGGCTTGAACTCGGTTTCTTCCCGGAGTCGGGTTCCGAGACCTCCGCAGAGGATAACGACAGGGATATTTTGTTTCATTTGTGAACTCCGTTTAACCGATAAAGAAATAACATATTATTTTGCCTTTTCATCAAACTGAGGACCTTCCTCTTTCTGCAAACTCCCGAATCTGCTCCACAGTATACATGATCATTTCTTCAGTCATTCCAGGGTAAACACCGATCCAGAAACTGTCGTTCATTATCTTGTCAGTGTTTTTCAGGTCACCGGCAATACGATAATCCTCCCCCTCTTTCAAGGAAGAAAAACAGGGATGCCGCGTAAGATTTCCGGCAAAGAGGTTGCGTGTTTGAATATTTTTTTCCTCTAAGTGTGTCGCGATATCATTGCGCTTGAATTTCACCTCATCCCTTAGCGTCATAAGGAATCCGAACCAGCTTGGATCACTTTTTGGCGTAGCTTTCGGGAGTGCAACCGAATCTTCCATACCTTTTAGCCCATCATAAATCAACTGAAAATTTTCTTTCCGCCGTTGGATAAATCCAGGCAATTTTCCAAGCTGGGCACAACCAATGGCTGCCTGCATATCCGTGGGCTTCAGATTATAACCGAAGTGGCTGTAAACATATTTGTGGTCATAACCGTATGGAAGCGTTCCGTGCTTCCCCGTGAACCGCCTGCTGCAGGTATTGTCCTTGCCGCTTGGGCACCAGCAGTCCCGGCCCCAGTCACGAATGGATAAGATTATCTTTTTCAGTAATTGGCTATTGGTATAAACAGCTCCCCCTTCACCCATTGTCATATGATGCGGGGGATAAAAGCTGCTTGTGCCAATATCCCCAAATGAACCCGTTAGATTCAGAGCTGTTAGCTCTTGGCTAATAGCTTTTTGAGATGAGGAAGGCCAATCATTTTCTGACAGGTATTGACTGCCGAGGGCGTCACAATTGTCTTCGATGAGCCAGAGATCGTATTTTTGACAGAATGATTTGACTGCCTGAATATTAAAGGGATTGCCCAATGTATGCGCGAGCATGACAGCCTTTGTCTTGCTGGATAAGGCATTTTTTAGCAGGCTTACATCCACATTTGCAGTCTCAAGATCAACATCCACAAAGACCGGTAGAGCTCCGTACTGGATGATGGGCGCCACTGTGGTGGGGAATCCGGCTGCGACCGTAAGCACCTCATCTCCCCGTTTAATCCGACGGTCTCCCAGGAGCGGGGAAGTCAGGGACATAAAGGCGAGGAGATTCGCCGACGAACCTGAATTTACAAGAAATGAGTATTTCACCCCCAAAAAATCCGCGAAATCCCTTTCAAAACGATCAGTATATCTTCCGGTGGTCAGCCAGAAATCAAGAGCTGAATCGACCAGATTAGTCATTTCTTTTTCATCGTAAACTCTACCGGCATAGTTAATGCGTGATTTACCGGGAACAAAAGGCTTTTCTTGCAGCCGTGCATGAAAATAAGTATAAAATCGCGTGGTTTCACGGAAACTTAGTTCACGCAAAACCCTTTCCATAAATGCCTCACTCATCTGGCACAAATATTTCCTAATGATGGAGATATTCAACAGATATGGTTTGCCAACATGGACAATAGATTCAAATGGCAATCCCTTGCCAGAATAATCTTTCTGATGAATGGAAAGAATACGATCAGAATCACGGGTTTTCTTAGTGGTAATGAAAAGAAATTCGATATCGTTCAGTTCATCAGGTTCGGAGACTGCCAAGGCAGGGCGACCCTTTTTGCCACTTAGATCCGTGAAAGGAAAAGGTATCTTAAATACCTTCCCAAAATATTTATATGTCATTCCAGATATCTTCTTTTTCATTGCTTAGAATTTTTTTTGCAAAGCCTGTTTCTTCTTGATATCTCATCATTTGATATGAAAAATCTGTATCTCTATCTTTTACCGGCAGTATAATCACTTCAACTTCTTCTCCAAAGGTATCAGGGACATCAATCCATACTTTCCCTGATTCGGTTTTCAATGTTTTTCTTATAACCTGCATTTCAAACCTCCTTGGAAATATTCTTCATGGTTGATTCGCTTTTTCAATACCAAAAAACTCATCCCAAATACCATCTTCCTCTTCATCATCCCCTACGGCTGCCAAATAAGTTTCAGTCAAGAAGTCAAGACGATCTTGTTCTTCAGTATCTTCATACACTGGAAAAACCTTTTCTTGTTTTCCCCTGTTTACCCTGTGATCTCTGTGAGAAATTTAACAGACCAAATCAGGGCCATGTTCTGGTTTACCATAGCTTTCAATTTGTCCTTCCGCAAATTTCCGCATATCCGTGCCCTTGCTACCCTCATAAAATATCTTGTACCACTCAACGGTCTTCTCAAGAGCCTGTTTGATGGTATACCGTGGTTCCCATTGAAGGTCAATCCGTGCCTTGCTGCAATCGAGCTTGAGCCAATAGGCTTCATGAACATGTTTCTTAGGATCTGGCCGGTAACTCCCGTGGCCCCAAAGTCGAATGCATTCTTGAACCACCTCTTCGACGTTCCAGACTTCTTCATCTGAAGGGCCAAAATTCCACCCCCCGGCATAATTGGGACCATCGGCCCACAGCTTTGCTCCCACAAGCAGGTAACCAGAGAGTGGCTCAAGGACGTGCTGCCAGGGCCGGATCGCCCCAGGATAACGGATCACGATTTCTTTCCCTTTGCTCAAGGCCCTCACACAATCCGGCACCAGGCGATCTTCCCCCCAGTCACCTCCCCCTATAACATTTCCGGCCCTCACAGATGCGAGACCGACTTGATGATCCTTTCCATATTTTTCCGGAGAAAAAAATGAATTCATATAGGCTGAAGTTACTAACTCCGCACATCCTTTGCTTGAACTATAAGGATCATGCCCCCCCATAGGGTCATTTTCCCGGTAACCCCAGATCCACTCCTGGTTTTCGTAGCATTTATCACTCGTTACGTTAACTATAGCTCGGACACTTTCTGTTTTCCTGGCAGCTTCCAGGACGTTTACAGTGCCTATAACATTTGTTTCGTAAGTAAGGGCAGGCTCCTCGTATGAAAGTCGTACCAACGGCTGCGCTGCCAAATGAAAAACTATGTCTGGCCTACACTCAGAAAAGACCTCATAGAGCTTTTCCAACTCACGTACATCACCATGAATATCTTCAACCAGCCCTCTTTGCAATCCAATCACCTCGGACAAGTTGGGTTCAGAGGGAGGCCCAAGGGAATACCCAACAACTTTTGCTCCGAGCATGGAAAGCCATAGTGATAACCACCCGCCCTTAAAACCAGTATGCCCGGTTATCAAAATCTTCTTGTTCTCATAAATGCCATTAAACACAATCTAAATCCCTCTGCCTGGTCTGTCGGAAGTCTCGTCTAAAACCAACACCCCTCTGCGATCTCTGCGGCTCCGCTATGAACAAATAGTTTTTGTCAAGAATCGTGCTGATTATCTACCCGAGCAGGTCGAATAATTTGCTTGAAATTAGTATCATTTGTCAGTTTTTATCGCAAGCTTGAACTTTCTTCGTAAATTATTCCAATTGGTTTGAACCTCCTTTTCAGTCAAGGCACAATTCAAGACTCTTACTTCATCAATGAGACCGTTGAATGGCCGATCCTTATTGTGCCAGTTTCCCATGGAAATTGGCATCCTACTGTTTTTGATTGAATCCCCGGCTTGAACTACGGTTGAAAAAACGCCATTATTATACAACTTTATCTTGTCATCCTCAACCACAATGGCTATGTAAGTCCACTGGTTTTCAGGTAATTTAAACTTGATCGCCGGCAACCATCTCTTACCATTTCCGTAACCGAAAGTGAATATATTTTGCTCGAACCCCTGTTGCTGGATAACAAATCCTTCATGGGAATTATAACCGGGATGGTTACCTAATATGCCGGCGTAAACCACCTGATTACTGAACGCTTTAACAATAATTTCAATGCTGAAGTCAGCATTCAAGGATAAAGCTCCATAATCTACACCCCTGCCTATATTGCCCCCTTTGAAGCCAATGTGAAAAACTGGGTTTTTTCCACCCCTCAGATTAATAGCGCCAACATTTTTCACCTGAGAGCTGGGAGGGCTTGCCTTCCCTGGCAGTGTTGAAGTTCCAGAAGGCCTTAATCTTACCGCTAATAGATCTCCACTCCTTGCTACGACAGGCTTGCCAAGAGCCCTGAAGGCTTCTACCATTTGCCTCCCACCATCTTCAAACCCTTTTCTGTTAATATAGATGGCTGAAAAACCAAGTTTTTCTAGTGTGTTCACCATCTGTCCATAAGGCATCCTTTGGACCTTTTTCTGCCAAACTTCATTGTCGCGCCCTTTGTTAGACCCATATGAATAATATAGATCTCTGGAAAAAAGGTACGGTCTAAAATGTTCGTAGTCGCCCATTTTTTGGATTCGGCCGCCTTCTGGAAAAGCAACTACGGGCAGTTGAAATACCATGCTGCCTGCTGGCAAAGCAGACTCCATCTTTTTCACAAAGGCACGATCTGAATCAATAACCTTCTTAGTCTGGTAAATAGAAGCATCTGATCTTGGTGGGGGAAGTTGATCCCACAAGCCTAAGGCCAAAACGCCTAATCCAAGAGGCCACACAAGTTTGTTGGGACAAAAACGTGAAAACTGTCTTATCAAAAAAAACAAAGAAATCGCAACAAGGACGATGCTGTAACGGTTTGTCCCTCGAAATAATAAAAGACCGAAACTCCCAACTACTAAATTAATACCCCCAATAAGCGCAAAAAACAAGATCCACACGGTTTGCCACGCTTGAATGGGTACAGCATGAAATCGGCCTTGAAGCATACAATAAAAGCTGTGACCGCCCAACCAGAGTAAGCCTGCTATGCTGACCAGGCCAAGGTATGGACTGTATCCTTCGCCTGTTCTTCCCACACCGGCAAAAAAAGTCCTTGCGAAACCAGCCCACCAATCCCAGCGATGATATCCTGGCGCCATGAACAGGTCGGGCATACTCAATCCGTACAGATTAAGGCCACCAAGATTACGGGCCACCGCTTTTGTATTGGGACCATTCAAAAACTGATAAATAAAGGTATCGAGGTTCATTACTAAAAAACCCAAAATTGTAATGCCCAAGAGGATCATGGCTACCTTGGCTTCATTCCATTGCTTCCTCACAAGATGGAGCAATACCGCAAATCCAAGGAATTGCAGGAAAATGTTAGTATAGTAGGGATTGAGGGTTCCGGTTAGGAAGGCGATAGAAATAGATATCCACCATTTTCTGTGCTTGGATTTTATCTCTCCCGAGAAAGCCCACCAACTTACCAGAAGGAACAAGGGAACATGGAAGTAAAAAGCTAAAGTAATATGTGGCAAGGAGCGCACAAAAATAAAGTGTGAAAAGGCAAATACAATTGCTCCACTAAAGACCAGTACGGGCCTGCATTTCAGAGTTTTACCAACCCACCAGAAGGATAATCCAGCAAGCACATGAGCCAATAACAAAACCATATTCGAGCTTACAAAAAGGCCAAAGAGTTTCCCCAACCACCCTATCCCCGCCCAGATTAACTCCTCTGTCGAGGGATAATCATTCCAATTTGCTGTATATGGAGCGTTGAGATGGCCGACAAACTTAAATAGGCCAGGATATATTTCACCCTCGCCATAGGCCTTCGCCATTGCCAGACCAAAGACGCTGTCTCCGCTGTATTGTAAAGGTATTTTCCATGACTCAAGATCGGTGCGATTATAGACCCAGCACCAGATAAGAACAATAGTGGCAATTAATACGAGGACAGGGATAGCTCTTTTCATATATAACGCTGTCCAAATTCTTGATCTGTTAATTGGAACATTCATAATAACTCTTTATTCCGAATAAACCATTTAATAATTTAAATACCGCTTTATATAACTTTAAAGATATCTATCATGCCAAGAAACAGGGATTCCTTGCCCAGCGTTTGGCAGGGAGTTACTTTTCCATATTTTCTTTAACCGTACGCCAGCTGGATTCAATTTCCGTTTCAGTCAGTGGCCTATTCAAAATCCTTACTTCAGTGATTAGACCATTAAAAGGACGATCCTTGTTGACCCAGTTTCCGACCCATAAGGGCATACCACTATTTCTGATGACATCTCCTGCATCCTGGGTCGCAACAAACGAACCGTCAATATAAACTGCTACCAGGTTCTTCTCTACAACAATGGATAGGTAACTCCATTTTTCCGGGGGCAGTCTAAATCGGACACCAGGCAACCAGCCTCCCCCGTTTCCAAACCCAAAAGTATATCTATTTTGGTTGGTTCCATCCTGTTGCAGTGCAAATCCTTCAAAGCCATTATAACCAGGATGGTTTCCGACAATATGTGCATTAATCCCCTGTTCTTCATAGGGTTTCAAAATTAGCTCGATGGAAAAACTGTCATTAATGGTCAAAGGGCCGAAAGTCGCATCATTACCCGCCATGCTATATTTGATAGTTTTATGGAGCAAAGCATCTTTTTTGTCTTTTAGATTTGTTGTGCCAAATACGGATCGTCCTCTTTTCTTTAACATCCCGCCAATGTAAAGAGTCTTCAGATCTATATAATGGTCTTCGAACTCCAGTGCCCACAGCTTCCAGTTCTTTCCAGAAGAGATAAGTTGCCACTTATCCTGATGGAGCATAAACGGAACAGATCCTTCCAACATGCGTTTGTCCTCAAACCATCGACCTGACAAGGAAAACTCAGTCTTGGAATAGTACGGGATTTGAACATAAATATACAGCTTTTTTGAAATAGCACTGTAGACCTTCGTGTTATCAGCAAAAATACTGCTTACATCACCCAATATGGCATTGCCGGATTCTCTCGACCGCCCCAAATACGTCAAATAATAAACGCCTTTCAAGTGTTTTTCAAACCTTGGGATGGGTCGGTCCAAACGGTTTTCTTTGGGGCCTGAATTTGGCAGATTAATCCCCTTCGTGTAGCTTCCAGGGGCCCCAAAATACTTTACCTTCCCGCCTGAAAGCTTCCAATAAAAAGCTAACTGATCCCAAACAAAATCACTTTCTACCAACAGGTGCGCATCCTCAGGGACATCTCGAAATAACCCTCTTTTTATGGCATTTTGAATAGTTTCTCTTGGGTACAAACACCCGCTATTTCCGCCAGCAACCGCCATGCTGTTTGTGGTGTAATTAATGACGCCAACACTTGCCATAAGGGTTGAGAGGATTATTGAAAGTGGGAGTGCAACTTTTCTTTTGGTGACCCCAATTCTTGTATAGAGCAAGTCGAAAAGAAAAATTGCGACCATCACTAGGCCAAAGTAGGACAAATATACATTGAGATAACCGATTCCCCAACCGGACCAGGCTTGATACTTGGGCGACAGGGCTATCAGGACCGCAGGAAGAATTAACAATAGAAATCCCAGAACCAACAAAGGCTTTCTGATAACTCTGTTCCCAGGTTCTAAGGAGTCCCGGACCAAATAGTTCAAAACAATCATAAATGAAAAAAAATAGCCCAAACCAACGATTATAACGTCAACTGAAAAGTGCTCCTTAAGATAGCTGAAGATCTCACTGGTAAAACCATGAGGGTTAAGAATGACATAGCTAAGAGGAAATACTGCCGATATTTCTTTGGCCAGGGTCCCCAGGTAAGCCACTATATCGTAATTGGGAATGTAGGGGTTTGTTCCACTGCTCAAGGAAACATTGTAGTGCACTCTTAAAAGGATAGATACCAGAATACAAGCGCCTGATAAGAGAAAAAATGGCAGAGCGATCTTGATGAACTTAGCAAAAGGCCCCTTCTCTTTCTTTGAAAAATAAAAGACTATGAAGAAATGTATAAGACAAAATGGGTAGCTGATTTCATATGTCAAAAGGCCAAGAAGGTAGCTAAAAAGGCTTAATATGTATAAGTATCTTTTATTTTTCTGAAGGTACAATATGAGCAGGATAAATGACCCAATGATGTATAAAAAGAGGAGTTGTTGCAGCCAGCAAAAACTTCGAATGGGGTCAGCACTTACCCGGATTTGAAAAAAGAGTGGGGGCAATAAATACCCAAGGAGAGTTAACGGAATCGATTGTGTCATCAATTTGATCAAATATCCAAACATGAGCACATTGAGGAGAACAAAGAAAATAAGGCTTGCCTTATACAAACGTACATTAGTCAGGATCGAATGGGCGCTGTATACATATACCCACGGCAGGGGAAAGAAACGCCCTGCGTCGCGCAGCCAACCCTGGTAAATCGGATAGGTGAATTCAAAGGCATTTTGATTATTTAATGACATTTGGAAGCCTACCAAGGAATTTTTGGCATCGTCACCTTCGAAACCGCTGTTAATGACGGGCGAGAGTACGACCAGCGCCAAAAAAATGGCCAGTGCAGACAAATATAGCGACGGTCTATTGTTTGATAGATATAAAGGTATCCGTTTCATGTGCTTAGTGCTCTTGGCTACAACAAAAAAAGGTAGAAAATTTGAAACTCGCAAAACATCGGGTATTGGGTAAGACAGAATGGTTTCTCCAAAGACGCTGGATCTCCTGTGTTAGGGTTTCTGACCGATACTTCTTTGAAAATGGCCCCAGTTTTGTGATATTTCTGCGTTCGATAGAGACCTGTTTGAAACTCGGAATTCAGCGATTAATCCACTGAAAGGGCGGTCTTTCCCATTATGATTGCCGACTGAGAGAGGCATCTCGCTGTTCTTGATGGAATCATCCGCGTCCCCAAAGGCTACGAGAACACCATTACGGTAAACCTTCATCTGGCCTTTTTCAACCGCAGTGACAATATAGCTCCATTTCTCGGGGGCTAATTCAAACCGGACAGGAGGAAGCCACTGTTTGCCATTCCCGTAGCCAAAAGTATAGGCGTTTTGAGTGTCACCATCCTGTTGCAGTGCAAAACCTTCAAAATAATTGAACCCAGGATGATTTCCAATGATGTGAGAGTAGCTTATCTGCTCCTTACGGGGTTTAACAATCACCTCTACGGTAAAACTGTCGCCTAATGATATAGGGTCAAAGGTTCCTCCAACTCCGTGGACCATTTTGATATTTCCATTTCTAAAACCCGAATGAACGAGCGTATCTTTGGTTTTAGCGAGCACATATTTATCTTTGGACTTAAGTCTCGGATTTATGATTTTCTGCCATGAAACTCTTTCAAAGTAAGAAGCGGCCGTCTCGCGCAGTCGATCACTCCCCAAAACGGCCAAGAGAAGAGCAAGCGACGTCACGTATATGGAGAATCTATTACCCAATATGCTGTCAAGCAATCGTTTCATTTTGACCGCTATTCCGTTTTCGCCGCAAAACTTAAATCTGCTCAATCGATTCATCGGAGTTTCAGACCAAAGACCAATTCTACTCACACTTCTTTTTGTACAAAGTGATAGCAAATCCATCTTTTGAGATACCCGGCTGATACTCTCTGATTTTTGTAAGGCCTGTAAGCTTCAAATGTTTGTCTTTTTGGAAGAAGGAACTCCCTGCCAAGATAAGTGATGTATCATACCTTGGATCACAGGAGATTTTGTTAACTCCTTCTATGGAACCAGGCAGAACCTTGAGCCTTTTTTGAGCTTCCCTAACGCCAATCATGACGGTAATAATCGGAGTTTCCATATATGGAGGAATCGGAGCGTAAATTTCAGCATTATTTCTGAGAATATAATCTTCAATTCCCCGAAATGTTTCCCATGAAAAAACGTCAAAATATTGCCTTTTGTCGGCAGCCGGTATTCGTGGACTATTTCCCTTATGGCCATAAAATATGGGGGAAATCGAAAATACATCAAAAAACATTAAACAAATGAAGCAGGTTAGAAACGATAATCTAATCCACTTCGATTTCAGAATTTCATTAAACGATTCTATGAGATAGGAGAAAAGGATTGAACTAACTACGAGCAACGGCAAAAACGAAAAGATATAATATCTGGGGATATCACCTTTAAGCCCAACTGAGCAGAGCACTATCGAAATCAGAGAAGTTGCTAATAGAACGCATATTATAAATATATAGTCCTTATTCATCAAAGGAGAGAATTCATTTGAAGCGAAAGATCTTTTCCTATTCAATAGTAATATGCCTGCTCCAACTATGAAGATGAAAATCGAGATATATGAAAGGTAATAGGCAGCCAAAGCAACTTGCGTCTGCAATTGAAAATAGAACCGGTTCAAGTTCAATCCAGATGCACTGAAAAGAATACCGGCCTCTTTATTGATTGAGGGACTTAGTGTGATAAACAGGTAACCAGCAATCAGAAAAATGATCTGTATGTTTGCGGCCTTTCGATAGGCACGGTTTTCTCTATTGAAGAAAAATGAAAACAAAGTGCTTACCATCGCCATCCCGCAAATGACAATTAGCCCGTTTGATTTTGTCATGATTAGCAAAAAATTGGCAAAACAGAGAAACGCCAGATTCGTTAAAGAGTCTTTTGTAACGTACAAGTGCAAGCTCAATATTGCCAGCATGAAGTTGAACACCAAAAGTGGTTCAACAATGGCGAGTTGGGCATGAATCAGGAGAAAAGGGGACGACAGGAAGATCAAATAGGTGCCCAATAGGTGGATTATGTGCTTGTTTTTGGTTCTAACCAAAAAGTAGCCTAATAGGGGAGTCAAAAATATGAAACAAGCACTTAGAATCCTGGGCATAACGATCAGGAATTGTGGGCCATCGCTTACGGATTCCGGGAATATTTCATAAGCCAATTCATAAATCCAAAACAATAAAGGCTGTTTGGAGTCGACACTCCAAAACCATTCTCCGGATAGAAACTGACAGTTCGTCAGGAGAAGGGCGTAGAGATACTGTCCGCAATAAACCAATTCATCGATATAAAAGGGCCGGGCAATAGGGTCGCGTACCATCCAGAGAAACCCAAGAATAAAGAAAACTGAGACTAACACGGTGAAAGTCTTGAACAATGAAACATATTTGAAGTTTTTCATATTGCAGACCATCAAGACATCTACATCAATTTTTCTTTAATTCGTTCCCAGTTTCGCCGGATATCACTTTCCGAAAGGCTGTGATTGAAAATCCTAGCTCCATAGATTTTTCCTTTAAATGGACGGTCATGATTTACCCAATTGCCAATCCAAATAGGCATTTCACTATTCTTGATCGAATCTCCGGCATCCCCGGAGGTTAACAAAAAGCCGTTCTTATAAACACCTATTTGGTTGTTTTTGACCACAATCGCCAGATAGTTCCATTCTTCGGCGGTCAACCGAAACCGGACGGGTGGCAACCATTCCTTACCGTTTCCAAACCCGAAAGTATAAACGTTCTGCTTATCACCATCTTGCTGTATTACAAACCCTTCAAAATAATTATAGCCGGGATGATTTCCTATAACATGTGCGTAGGTTCCCTGCTTTTCATGAGGTCTTAAAATTAGCTCTATAGAAAACTTTTCATTCAACGCTAAAGGATATACGGAGGTGCCATCACCCACAAAACCATACTTAAAATTTTGATGAAACAAAGTATCCTCGGCATCTTTTCCATTTATTAAGTAGTCGTCATACATGGCTTTGAAAGATTCGGATAGTCTTTCGGATGGATCCATTTCAAGGACGCGTAAGGAACATGGCTTTAAATTGTATTTTGACAATTCAACAATTTGATATTCATTGTTAAGTCGCTTTTGATTAAAAAGTGATCGCAACATATTTCCAGCTATAGGCCGAGTTTCAAGGGTCTTTGAATCAAACACAACGGTATTTGAATCAAACATATATTCACTATTTTCACCTTGAAAGAAAAAAATCCTTCTATTGGTATTGTTCTTTGATGTTAGATTGATCAGACGAATATATTTTCCATCGTTCTCACATAGATTGACCTGTCCGATGTTTTTCTTTTGTTTTTTAGTGAGGTCAAAGCGAATTAGCGCTAACCATGCTCCTTGTTTCTTGTTTACTACACCTTCTAAAAGATATATGGACTTATCATAGTAAAGGGACGCTGGCAATTGATGGGAATTCTCAACGAACAAAAAATATGGCGGGTTATCTAAAACAGTAGCTGCTAGACTTCTAAATTGATCCTGCACATTATATAGTAACTTAAGCTTTGAAAAAACAACAGTTTCCTCATCAAGATCTTTCATAAGACCAGCTTTCAATGATTCAAAAACAGCATCTCTTTCGTACGCAAGATTATTTTCAGCAAAATCAAACACCTTCTCATTATAGTAAGCGTGAAATCCTCCTAAAAAGGAAATGAATAAACCAAAACAAATAATCAACGCCAACCCAATCGTTTTACGCCATATTTTAATAAGATAATTAAAGGTAGCCCCAAAAACAAATGCTATACCAAAATATGAGAAATACACGGGAAGATAAGCCATACCAAATACTAGATTTTTTTGATATTCGATTGAGAGGCCCATAAATATGCAAGGGACAAAAATGAATACACAAGCGACGATTACTAGGACCGTTCTATCATGTTTCGATAAGGTAACAATTGTGTTCTTATAAAAATATAATGACATAAAAATAAACACAAAAATTCCAATAAAGCCCAAAACAAATGTTTCATTAAAAATAATAGTGTTCCAGGAATCAAGGATTTTTTGATGATCAATAAATAGTGCATAGGTTAAAGGCATGCTACCAAATAGTTGGACCAAAAAACCGTGGAAAAAATATCTCATCTCCCCTATCTCTATTCCACTATAGGAGGAAGCCTTGTTTAGGCGAACATAACAAATTATGCAAACATATATCAGAAAACCACTAATATTATAGACGTTCATATATAGTAGTTTGGCTATTTTAGAAAAGCGGTTTTTTGAAAAAGCAATTAGTCCTACTGCCAAGAATGAAGCAAGTCCAATTTCATAGGTTAATGCGCTCATCATAGCGCAGATTGCTGACAATATTAGTAGAAAGTGTCTTCTTTTTGATTTTATTTTTTCAAATCCTGAATACGCCGCATGAATGGAAGCCATACTTAAAAAAAAGCAAACTTGCATCATGCTGGCAAGCCCAGATACTGGTTCTACATAATTAAACCCTGGACTGATTCGATATTGAACGAGTGGTATGAACATAAACGCTGTTAATAAAGAAATATAAAATTGTTTTGAAATCTTATTAAGAAACCAAAAAACTTGCAAAATGTTAACAAATACCAAGCCAAATTGTATTGTTCGGGTTATTTCTCTTTCACCCTGACTAATAAAATGGATAAGATTTCCCTGAATAACAGCGACAGGGAATACTCTACCCCTATGAATCCAGGCAACTATTTCGTCGACAATACTTTGCCATACAGATTTATCAATAAGTCTTAAGGAGCCGTAATTCAACGAATATACGATATCATCCCACCAAAACCCGTTCAACAATGCAGTTGATAACAGGTTAATATACAGCACAATAAATAAGACAATTATTATGACTTTATTGATCACAATTTTTTTTGCCATTTTACAAACAAGTTGTTTTAGAGATTTCCTGATATCATACTTTTCTTGAGGCTACATACAATGGCGAAAGCTGAAGTTAACGGTTCAATCAGTGAGGTCCTTCGGCGTTGGAGTATCAACTCAAGCGATCTGGCGCGGATCAGAGCGGCAGTTTAAGAAGGAGTAGAGTGTCTTTGGAGAAAAACAAAGTAGTAGACCTAAAATCAATGAAATTTAAAAGAAAAGTAGTTGTTAGGGCCTCGGCAAAAAATAAATAAACAGACCCGTAAATTTTCTGCTGGACAACAGTAATACAGAAGAATATGATCACCATGGATCTTATTACAAGGAGGATACTATGGATGATCATCAAAAGACAAAACGCCCCAAAACATTTGCGAAAATTACCCCTGAGCTAAAAGCGATTTTAAACGAAACAAGGAAAAAGTTAAAGGGTTCGGATCGGCGACGATTCATGGCTCAAATTGTTTTGGCCTTAGGCCTTGGAGGACAAAGCCGTGCGCAGCGTGAGTTAGGCTGGAACCGGAACGTCATAATTAAGGGTATCAAAGAGCTCAAAAACGATATCCGCTGTGTTGACTATTTTTCCGGTAGAGGGCGAAAACCGGCTGAGCACCATCTGCCACATCTGCTTGAAGATATTAAAGCAATTGTTGAACCTGTGAGCCAGGTCGACCCGACTTTTCGCACGGATCAAAACTATTGCCCGTTGACAGCAGGCGAAGTCAGGCTCCGACTGATCGAAGATAAAAACTACACAGACGAAAAGCTGCCGGGAGAACGAACGATTCGTACAAAACTTAATGAACTGGGTTTCAAGCCTCAAAAGGTAGCAAAGTCCAAGCCTTTAAAAAAAATGAATTTACAGATGATATCTTTAATAATGTCCACTTTGTCAATGAGATAGCAGATGAATCACCTGGCGTATTAAGATTGAGCATTGATACGAAAGCCACGATAAAAATCGGTCCCTTTTCAAGAGGCGGATATAGTCGGCAAGGATCAAAAGGTTCTGATCATGATTTTGAACCGGAGGCTACGCTAAAGCTGTTCGGAATACACGTTCCTGAAAAGGACGAAAACTATTTATATTTCACGGAAAGCAACGTAACGGCGGATTTTATGGTGGATGCCATAGAGGACCTGTGGACGTCATTGGAAAATCAAATGGACCTGCACACAATAGTAATCAATGCTGATAACGGACCTGAAAATAGCAGCCGCCGAACCCAGTTCATCAAACGGATTGTTGACTTTGCAAAAAGCAAATCTATTGATGTCCAATTGGCCTACTATCCACCCTATCATAGCAAATACAACCCCGTAGAACGCGTGTGGGGAGTACTGGAAAATCATTGGCGTGGAGAAATCTTAGGCAGTGTCAATAAGACCATTGGATTAGCAAAAACAATGAAATGGAAAGGCAAGAATCCTGTCGTTAAGATAGTCGACAAAATATATAAAACTGGCGTCAAATTATCAAAGAGCGCGATGAAAACATATGAGAGAATGTTAAGCCGGCTTCAAGGGCTGGAGAACTGGTTCGTTGACATTCTCTGTTTTAACGAATAATTGTTTATTTATTTTTTGCCGAGGCCCTTACAACCAGCAAAAACCATCGGAGCAGCTACATCAATTTTTCTTTAATGCGCTTCCAGTTTAAGCGCATATCATTTTCCGAAAGGGCATAATTCAAAATCCTGACTTCAAAGATGTTCCCTTTAAATGGACGGTCATGATTTACCCAATTGCCAACCCAAATAGGCATTTCACTATTCTTAATCGAATCTCCTGCGTCCCCGGAGGTTAGCAAAAGGCCGTTTTTATAAACCCGGATCTGGTTGTTTTTCACTACAATCGCCAGATAGTTCCATTCTTCGGCAGTCAACCGAAACCGGACAGATGGCAACCATTGCTTACCGTTTCCAAATCCGAAAGTATAAACGTTCTGCTTATCACCATCCTGCTGTAATGCAAATCCTTCAAAATTTCTATAGCCTGGATGGTTTCCAATAATATGCGCACGGATGCCCTGTTTTTTGCCAGGTTTTACGATAACTTCGACCGTAAAATCTCTCTTAAGATCATGGACTTCTGAAATAATATCTGCTCCGATGACCCCTTTACCAAACCAGGCATGCAGAACCGGATCTCTTTCCCCTTTCAAAAGCCCGGATTTTTTCGCCGCCAGTTTTGAGTCTATATTCATTTTTTCTTTAATACGCTTCCAGTTTCGTCGGATATCATTTTTCGAAAGGGTGTGATTCAAAATCTTGACTTCATAGATATTCCCATTGAACGGACGATCATGACTTACCCCATTGCCAAGCAAAATGGGCATTTCACTATTCTTGATAGAATCTCCTGCATCCCCGGAGGTCACCAAAAAGCCATTTTTATAAACCTCTATTTGGTTGTTTTTCACCACAATTGCCAGATAATTCCATTCTTCTGCGGTCAAACGAAACCGGACTGGTGGCAACCATTGCTTACCATTTCCAAATCCGAAAGTATAAACGTTCTGGTTGTCACCATCCTGCTGCATTGCAAACCCTTCAAAATATTTATATCCGGGATGGTTTCCTATGATATGCGCATTAGTTCCTTGTTTTTTGTCAGGTTTTGCGATAACTTCAACTGTAAAATCCTCCTTGAGAGAGACAACTTCTGAAATGGCATCTGCTCCGATAGTTCCGTTACCAAACCAGGCATGCAGAATCGGATCCCTTCCCCCATTCAAAAGCCCGTAATTCTTAGCCGCTATTCTTGAGATCATACCCATAGCTGTTTTCTCCAAGCTCGGGGATATCTTAATCAATTGCTCATTTGCGATAACAAGCATGACAACGGCTGCTGTCAAGAAAAATACTGAAAACCTATGATATAGCAGGTAATAGGAAAGTTTCTTCATGAACTATCCTCATGGAATTATATTATTTAGTTGCCGTAACCCAAAGATTCATGAAGATTTCAAAATGCCCCAAACATATATTTTCCCTTAAGAAACCCGCCTTCTCAAGTAAGGCACCTAACTTCTTGTGAGTATAAACATCTTTATGATCACTAATCTCATCTGGACTTAGAAGTCTTATCCTTGCCATTGTTTTCAGCAAAAAATCTGTCCAATTTGCTGGCGTAGTTATGACATAAATGCCGCCAGGCTTTAGAATTCTATAAATCTCCTTTAATAACCTTGGTAAATTATCTGTCTCAACATGTTCAATTACCGCCAGCATTGTAACAGCATCAAAAAAGTTATCGGAATGTGGTATCGATAGATTATTTTCAAAGTCCCAATTCTTTACGTATACAGAATGCCCTCCATCCATACCATAATTCTTGTCCCTACCAACCTTGTCCAATCCGTGACTTTCGAAAAAACCCGCATTGATAAGAAAATAGGGATGCTTACCACATCCAAGGTCTAATATTTTCCCTAATCTGCATATAGGGGGTATAAATTTATTAGCAGTTTTTGCTCTCTCTTTAGCCAAAAAGCCTTCAAGAATACCATACCCTCTCGTTGAGCTTGTATTCGACATAGTTATCCTTAGTTTGTCTTAGGTTGGATAGGCCGCGTTCTGTTGACCACCTACTTCCATGCCAAGTCTGGGAAAGCTTTCAGTTTATCGCCGAAACAGGTTATATTTTATTATACACTTGACAGCGGATATACCGTCTTTCCATCCAATCTTTTTTCCTTCGGCATAGCTTCTTCCGGCATAAGAAATGCCAACTTCGTATATCTTCAAACCCATTTTGGCCACCTTTGCGGTAATCTCCGCTTCAAAGCCAAAACGACTTTCGTCTATATTGATTTTTTGCAGCACCTCTCGCTTGAATACCTTATAGCAGGTTTCCATATCCGTTAGGTTGAGATTTGTCAGCATGTTGGACAATAAAGTCAGAAACTTGTTTCCAACCATGTGCCAAAAAAAAAGCACCCTGCGGTAACCTCCTCCCGCAAAACGAGACCCATATACAACATCCGCCTTGTTTTCAACAATGGGCTTGATCAACTTCGGATATTCATCCGGGTCATATTCAAGATCAGCGTCCTGTACAATTACAAGGTCACCGGTAGCATTTCCAAACCCTGAGCTTAGTGCAGCACCTTTTCCCATGTTTTTCTCATGGAAAATCACTTTTTCTACCCGATCTCCCAAATCTCCACTCAGCATCTCACGGGTCCCGTCTGTTGAACAGTCGTCTACAACGATAATCTCGGTATTCAGTGGGACTGCTTTCACACGTTCGATGATTTCTGCTATAGTCCCATGTTCATTGTAACAGGGAATAACAACGGACAGTTTCATCTTGAGACCTCTCCTTTCTCGCAAAACCCAAAAACCAAATAAGGCAAATGCACCACGCTATAGAAAAAATGAAAGCTGTTGGACCCAACCCTGGGGAATAAGCATCCAAAAGAACCGGATTCTTCGTCCAGAGTAGGTGATTAGCGCAGTGATAATAATAAACAGGGTCTTTAGTAATATAGGCCACTTTCGGGCATGTATCGTCAGGTATAAAAAACAACGGGTCCATGAGACTGGGTCTGAAAAGAATGATAAATTGGCCAAACGAAACAAGCACCCAGGCGAAACTGAGGGTCCAGAACCTCCGTCCTTTTTGACACACATAAGAGGCCCATTCATTAATCTGTCTTGAATACGCCGTTACCAAGAGATAACCCGCAGCCGGCAACCAGGGAAGCAAGAGGCGGGGCCCCCAGCAGGCCCAGCCCATGGGGGAGAACCATTTTGAAAATCCAAACGTCAGACCCAGGAGAACTGACATGACAACGCCAAACGGTAGAAAAGCCTTAACTTTGTACCTTGTATCGTCCCCCTTTGAAAAGACATTCTTGGTAACCTCTCTGACCACTAGAAAAATCAATAGACACAAAGAAGGCCAGAAAAACAGCACACCTCCGTTTGGCGAAAACCATATTCCCACGAAAAAACTGAGCTGATCCTTCCATGTTTGCACAATAAGCTGAGGATTCAGCATAGGCAAATTGAAAACGCTTCCAACTTTGAGATAGTTGAACCCCATATTAATACTTGCGGTAGTTACACATCCCATTGCAATCAAGACCCACCGAGGTCGCCTGAACCGAACCTCTCTGGGATCAGTTAAATCAAGCGAGCTTGCGAGAAGCCCAAAGATCAACAGAAAAGGAAAGGCGGTGTCCTTGGATATCCCAGCCAAAATAAAGAAAACAAAAATCTTAAATGCATTGGAATTCTCTCGGCAACTAATGACAAACCCGAGCGTAAAAAAAGCTGCAAGCATTTCCCCGAAAGAAGATCGTGCATACCACAGTAGAGGACCTGAAACCAGGATGGCAACAAAGAAAACAGCGAGATTCCTTGAGGTTTTCCGCAAGTCCTTCCAAGACCATGCGACAAGGTTAGCAAAGGCAATAAGGCTAAGAATCGCAAGCCATTCCAAAATGGTCTGCTCTGGAAGTCCCATAAATTCAAGGAGGAGTACTGGAATTTTCTGGAGGAGAGGGAAGTGTCCCCCCCACCCAATCCACTTGCCCTGGCTAAGACAACTCAGGATTCTTTGCACCTCATGAATCAAATCAACAGTATCGCGCTGGAGATTCAGAAAGCGCAGATACTCGGGAATGGAAGCGACAAGAACTATTATCAAACCCCACCGCAATGACCTGACGAAAAAGGCATTCATGGGGCTACGATTCGAATTCGTCCACGTTGAGCCCTAATTTTCAGGGACAACCAATTAGGTTTCTTTTCTTGTTTATCCGTTCTACTTTTCCAGCGACTCTTGAACAATTTTCAAGTATCTCCTCTCAATTTCACCCCAACTGTAGTTCTTTTCCACATAGTCTTTCCCGTGTATTCCCATCCGTTCAGACAAATCCTTTTTGGTCAGCATGAGCCTCAGGCATGCTTCAAATTCTTCATAATTATTGTACCACAGCCCACCATTGCTTTTCCTACACTGTTCTCTCAGAACATCACAGTCTCCGTTAACCAAAACAGACGTCTCACATAGCCATGATTCAAGAATTACCATATTCAGGCTTTCAAACCGAGACGGCATAATAACTAATTCGGCTGCAGCAATTGCGTTATATTTCATTTCATCACTGACAAACCCAACCGGCATAATATGTTCATTTTCTGGAATATTCATAGCACTCTTGCCAATCAACACCAGAGGGTATTTGGTTCTAATATCAAGCGGTAATGTTAAATAAAAATCAAACAGTTCATCGCATCCTTTTTGTGTCTGAATTCTGCCGACATACAGCATGAATTCCCCATGGATCTGATATTTCTGTCTAAATGAATCTGGGGAGACATACCCTAGGGGATCCAAACCAACCCCAATTACAAAGGCGGGCGCCATCCGGTCTGAGGTTTTCTTTCGCAAAAACGCCTTCTCTTCCTGAGTGCTGAAAATAAGACCTTTTGGCAAAGCAAAAAAATCATCAAAAAATCGTGCATGAATAGGCGTCTCATCATGGGCAGCGGGCACTAAGAAGGATTTTTCTTGGACCATGGGAAGGATTAACGTCGTGGTCGCATAGAGATATGTAAAAAAAAAGAATAGGTCATACTGGTCCTGAAACTCTTGAATATACGATATAAGCGTTGAAGAATATGGTCCAATTTCCTTGAGCCACAAAGCCTCTTCTTGATCGTTACTTTCCCTTCGGAGGACTTTTTCATCCAGTCTGGAAAAAACTTTATCGTCACTCCTAAGATAATCAATTTCAAATCGACGAACGGTTACATCATTAATTATTTCCTCACCCGGAGGAAACTCATTTTGAAAGCGCTTCACATAATCTTTTGCGCTGGAAGTCAGAACATCTATTTCCCAGTACGGAATCATCCTTTCCGCAATTAATCTGCAAAGGGTCTCCGCACCGCCATTCACATCAAGCCCGAAACGTTGAACAACGAAAGCGATTTTTGGCTTTTTCACTTATCAGCCCTGTTTTTTGATAGAAATCTGGACGACAGGCTTAAATATTTATTCTTTATTTGAAGACTGTCGTAATTGTCCCTTGTATATTCGCTGCCTTTTTCAGCCATGCGTCTGGATATGCTTTCGTCGGAAAGAATAAAATTGAGACAGGCTTCGAATTCGTCATAGTTTTCATACCACAGACCGCCATTACTTCTTCTACATTGCCCGGTTAAAACATCGCATTTGCCGTTTACGATTACAGGTCTTCCACTTAGCCAGGATTCCATGATGACAATAGAAAGACTCTCAAATAGTGATGGCATTATCAGGCATTTGGCTTTTGACATGACCCTGAACTTATCTTCATCGCTGACAAAGCCTAAATGAACGACATCCTTTCTCTGTGGAATATCAATTTGTGATCTGCCGATTAAAACCAGGCTCAGATCATTTTTTGCACCTATTTTGTATTTTTCCCAAAATCCAAAAAGCTCTCTACATCCTTTTGATTCATCTATTCTCCCTGCATATAACACATAATTCGAGGGACACCTGTGGTCCGATTCATTATTGCTCAAACATGACGGATCAAATTCAACCCCCATACCAACAACATCAGAATATCTACAATCAATGGCAAATTCCCTTACCAGAAAATCCTTTTCTTCAGGGGTGTTGAAAATAAAACCCTTGGTTTTTCTGAATAGATCTTTGAAAATAGACAGATAAATAGGGGGTTCATCATGAGCGGTTGGAATGAGAAAGGCCTTTTCTGCAACCAGTGGCAATCCCCAAAAAGTGGTCCCATACAAGTAGGTAAAGAAAAAAAAGAGATCAAAACGATCTTTATTGGTTTTGATAAAACGGATTAAGCGAGGGCAATTCGGACCCTGTGCCTTCATCCAGTCTATTTCTTCTTGATGAGTATGCGCGTTCCAGAATATATGATCGCAAAGCCTGTTAAATTCAAGAACATCTCTTGGTTTGTCGACCGAAAACCGGTGAATGGCAACACCATTAATTCGATCTTCACCTTCAGGATAGTGATTGGCCCATGTCATATAATCCAGGGCGCAGGTTGTCAAAACTTGTACATCCCAGACGTCGTTCATCAGTTCGGCAACCCATCTACAGAGAAATTCGGCGCCACCGTTAACCTCCAATCCGTATCTCTGAACTACAAAAGCTACTTTGCCCATTAAGCCAGGTTAACCTTCCATCAAGGCGATAAGCGCGTCCAGTTTTGGCAAAACTTTTTCTGGAAGAAAATCGACCCGTCTTTTTCTCTGGGCCCGCAGGACTTTTTCCCTCAACTCCTGGTCCCGCACAAGGAGTTTTGCCAAGGCTGCAACACTTGTCATATCTTCTTTCGCATTAAACATCATGCTCGCATCCCCTAAGGTCTCCGGCACCGCTGAACTCTTGTACGCAAGAACCGGCACATCAAACCACATGGCCTCAATCAAAGGGATACAGAAACCCTCATGCTCGCTCATGGTCCACAAAAGATGAGCGCTCCTCAAATAAGCATTCAGTTCAGAATCACTTACTTTGCCTGTAAACAATACGTGATCCATCAAATAATATTTCTCTATCATATGAAGAATTAGTTCGTTATAGGGGTCATCAGGCACGATCTCACCAACAATTATCAGGCGGGCATTGGGATCCATTTCAAGATACTTGTTAAAAGCACTTATCAAGTGTTCCACGCACTTATTGGGTGCAACACGCCCGATAAAAAGCAAATTTGCTTTCCCGTCCTGCAATTGCCCCATTACCTCCGCGTCCGGGGGTGCATCCCATTTATCAGGGGAAACCGGTATCGGTAATACCCAAGGATTATTGAAGCCCACCCTCTCAAGTTCACTCATATTATACAATGAATCGCCTGCAGATAAAGGAAAGATGGGCGCCAATTCTCCTAATTCGGAACGTCCTTTCTCCAATAGATCTGAAAATTCAGGGTTATAGGGTTTTAAGAATTTTGCCGGCGTTATGTTATGATAGATTAGGCATTTTGGGCCCGAATGCCCAATCACAAATGAAGTAAGCTCAGATCCAATGGAGTGGTGGTAAAGTATCCCGCTTTCCCTGCTTACCAAATTTGGTGCCATTAGTTTTGCTTCATGGCTAATAAGTTTTTCTGGGGCCCTGAGGACAAAAATATCAGATGCGTAACCAATCTTTCTGAGATAATCTCTAATAAATATGGCATAATTTGATATGGCATCACCGTAATGCAAATCAGGCAACATTTGATGGATCTCTTTTAGCTTTTTGGATTTTTTTGGCCTATTTTTTTTATTTCCCAAGGATAATAAGGCCTTTTCATAGCGATCGATGACGCTGTCCCACGTGGCAAATTGTTTTGCATAAATGTGTCCTGATTCCCCATATTCTCTCAAAACCTCATTATCCAGGTTCTCCACCAACGAAAACATTTCAGCCCACTCGGTCTCCTCTTCCGCCAGCCATCCCCCATTGGCTTCTTCAACTGCCATTTTAGTGGCAAGACATTCCCGATGGACTACAACGGGTTTTCTCTCAAGCCAGGCTTCCATTATGACACGTGAGTAACTTTCATTCGTGCTTGGCTGAAAAAGGGAACGACAATTTGATAGCAGAACCTCCTTATCCCTCTCCTCAACCAACCCTAAATCCATTATTCCATCTACATGCCCATCAAAAGAGATATTCCCCGGTCCGGCCAGAACAAGTTGAAGGGAAGACCCCGGATAACGGTTTTTAAACAAACCATAGGCCCGAACCAGCATATCTGTATTCTTGCCAGGATCCCTTCGGCCAAGACAAAGTATAAAAGGACAGCGGTTGATTTCAAAACTGCCTACTTTTTTTAGTTTTTCGCTAGAGCAATTCTCACCAATTTCAACGCCTCCCCCAACAACGGTACTCTTATTGATAACCCCCGGTCCATAAAGCCTAAAAGCCAACGCTGCTTCCCCCTTGGAAAGAAAGAACAAACCTTTGGCTTTGTGGAATATATGTTCAACCTCAGTTAGATATGCGTATGTTTCATCATGAAGACAAGGCTGTAAAAAGGCTCTTTTAAAAACCAGCGGCAAACCATTGAGGGATGGGCCATAAAGATACGGGATAAAGATAAACGCGTGATAATCGTTTCTGTGAGCTTTTAAGTATTTTAATAAGGCAGACGAATTGATGTTTTCTTTTGCAAAGATGGTAGATTCACTCAGGGTTACAGGGCTTGCACCCGGCCTCAGATCGGGTGGGTGCAGGCTTAACATATGTGAATTTACCTGCTCAAATCTTTCACGGTTCCTTCCGTTTACGGGAAATCTCTTTATCTCAACCCCTTCTTCATAACTCGGGCCGGAGCGAAGGTGATCCGTTGCCCAATCGTCATGAAAAGATCGACAGCAAGTGGTCAAAACTTCGATCTTAAATCCTCGTGCGGCAAGCCGCGTAGCCACTTGCCAGGCGTGCTGCTCTGCCCCCCCCTTTAACTCCCTTCCAAACCAGGGGGTTACGAGTGCAACCGGCTTCATGCCTTGTACCCCAAAATTGCGTAATCTCTTACACAAAAGAAGAGGTTATTCAAACGGCCTGCCAATTGCGGGGCCTCATTCTCCGGCAATCGAAAAAGATCTCCCGGTGGGTTCAAATATAGGATTTCCGATCTTGAAAAACCACGATATTCCAGCAGGAATCTCTGCGAAAAAGGATGCAGCGGCTTAATATGCGTTGGATCCTGATAAAAATCGCACGCGCCAACCAGGATATTCTGCGGGTTTGGGGTTTCAAAAATTACCATTCCGCCTGGCTTAAGGACCCGCATGGATTCATCCATAAGCGTTATCATCAAATCGAATGGCAAATGTTCAATTATATGAAAGCCCGTCACCGCACCCAAAGTCTGGTCCGGAATCTGGCGAAGGAATCTGATTGCATCGGCTTCGATAACGTCGAGGCCCCTTTTCAAACATTCCTCGACTAAAACGCCATTCATATCCACGCCCCGCGCTTCGAACCCTTCGGCCTTCAAAAGCTCCAGCCATTCCCCCCGGCCACACCCCACGTCAAGAATGGGGGAATCTTTCGGCCCAGCACCGGCCGCTTTAATGTAAGGCAAATAGACTCGTTGTCTTTCTTTAATGTCTTGCCTTGTACCCCTGAATTCGTCTTCAAAAGACACATACATGGCATTGAGAAGTTGGTCTTCTTCAGATAACATCGCTTCAATCTGCTCAGTGGAAATCGGCTCCGGCAATCTCTTGCGGGTTTCTTCGAGAAGGAACATCAGACGTCTCTGCTGGTCAAGAATGTTCAATTTGTGGTCCCTTGTCTGTCGAAGGATCTCATGTATCTGGCCAGTGATGTCTTCAAGCTGGTCCTTGTCAGCTTTCCGCTCAAGCTGGTCCTTGTCAGCTTTCCGCTCAAGCTGGTCCTTGTCAGCTTTCCGCTCAAGCTGGTCCTTGTCAGCTTTCCGCTCAAGCTGGTCCTTGTCAGCTTTCCGCTCAAGCGCAGCGTCAACTTCTTTTTTCAAAATCCCCAATTCAGCATCATCGATCTTACTATTTATAATGGCATCCAAATTCCCAAGAACTTCGATTATTTCTCCCATTTTTGTCTGGATCATTGCAAGGTCATTACCTCGGGACTCCAACTGCGTGGATGCACGCTCTTCGAAAACCCGCATGTTATGCAAGATCAACGGCAAATTACCAATACCGAATACAAGGCGGGAGAAGTATCCCAACACTGGGATGCTGAAAGAGGATTGGATCAGGAAATTCCAAAACAGACCGTCTACCTTTGTCTTTTTCATTTTACCTTCGGGTGCATAACGAAGCCGGCCCAGGATCTCGGCCTTGGACATCTTTCCGGTACGGAGTTTAATAAGGAAATGCTCAAGGCCTCTTGGATCGGGCTGCCTTCTCAGGATACCGCGGTATGCAACCATCACAAAATTCCGATCTCGGAATTTCAAAAAATCATTGATATGATAATGGTCTTTGATTTTAAACTGCTCCGGATCCGGAATAGAAGATACCTCAGGCGGATCGATTTTTGCGTTTAGGCTGGATAGAGCGGCAAAATTTCCACAGGGAATGGTTTTGGAAGGTATGTTTCTCTTCTCTTTTCTTTGTTTCACCTCTGCCCGGATCTTTTCCATGAGCTCGTCTACATTTATTTCCGGAATTTTGGTCTCTATCATCTGATTTTACCTCTTCAAATGGAATCAATGGATTTCAAGCTGCACTTGAGGTTTCAATCTTGAGAAACCGATGAACCTAAAATCATTTCCCTCAATCACCTCGAATGTCTTGATGACGTCCACCCATTGATAACATTCATCAATATGAGTATCATTTTTGTGTACGGCCGGGCTTAATGTGTATTTTCCAGCGCCAAGATTGAACTCATCCATAACATATTTCACCACGCAACACTCACCAGATTTAAGGCTGAGGGGGACCTTCAGATGGTGAGTGTTTGTCCCAAAAACATCCTGCCCAAACCGGTCTCTGATCAAAATTCCGACGGTCATATCGTCCACGGTCTCGTTTGCTTTAAGCGCGATTTCCACGGTGCATTTTTCGCCGGAAACGAAAACATCAGAGTCCTGATCGTTTGTATTTAACATTTTGGCATCAATGATTTCCACTTTTAAATTTCCGTAACTCTTTTCCGCATCACTGCTTTCACGAAGGTGTATCTCTTCGCCCTTTCCCTTTTTTGCCAAAAGAAAGTTGTAGGTATTGATAATCTTGTCCGGGCTTCCTTCTTCTATCTTTGAGCCCTGATCCAAAAGCAGCACCCTGTCGCATAGAACTTTCACGGCATTCATGTCATGCGAAACAAAAATAATCGACCCCCCGTTATTTTTGAACTCTTTAATTTTGCGTATGCATTTCTGCTGAAAATAGGCATCACCCACAGACAAAGCTTCATCCACCACAAAGGCCTTTGGATCCGCATGGATGGCAACTGAAAACGCCAACCGCATGACCATGCCTGAAGAGTATATCTTGATAGGCTCATGGATAAAAGCCCCCAACTCACTGAAGCCAATAATAGCATCAAGCCGTTCTTCGATTTCTTTTTTCGATACCCCGAGCAGGGTTCCATTAAGAAAAATATTCTGCAACCCCGTAAACTCCAGATTAAAACCCGTACCCAGCTCAAGAATCCCGGTGATTCTGCCGCCCACATGGATACTTCCTGAGTCTGCAAGAAGGACACCCGTCAGGATCTTCAATAAAGTGGATTTCCCAGCACCATTTTGTCCCACAACCCCAAGGGATTGGCCTTCTTCCACTTCAAAACTGACGTCCTTGAGGGCAAAAAACTTCCGGTGCATGGTTCGACGGAAAACGATCTCCTTAAGCCGATCCGCAGGATTTTGATAGAGCTTAAATTCTTTTGAGATATGTTCAACTTTGATCATCAGCTAATCCTGACCCGAGACAGCCCTGAATACCTCGAGGGTCTTTTTGGCTGTATTCTCCCAACTGAACTGCGCAGCCCTTAAAAGACCTTTTCGGATCAGATTTTCCCTTAGCGTACAGTCACCCACCACCTTATCTATGGCCGCACCCAAATCCTCAAACTCAAATGGATCAAACAGAATTCCGGCATCCCCTGCCACCTCCGGGAGGCTGGCGACGTTTGAACATATGACCGGACACCCGCAGGCCATGGCTTCAAGCACCGGCAGGCCAAATCCCTCATAGAGGCTCGGAAAAACCAACGCCAAGGCACTTGAATACAAACATGCAAGCGTTTCTTCATCCACGTAGCCCGTGGTGAATATCCTTTTTCGAAGACTCTTTGTTTCGGCTGTTTTCAACCACTCGTTATTGCCCCATCCATCCCATCCCACAAGAACAATGGGAATATCGTGTTCACATACGGCCAATGTTTTGACCAAAAGCGAAAGGTTTTTTCTCGGCTCAAGGGTTCCAACAAACAAAAGAAAATCCTTGGGTAAACCCAGTTCTTTGATCATACCTCTGGACTTTTCCCTGTCTCGCGGAAAGAAAAACGAGCTTGGTGCCAATGGGATGGCCGTAACTTTTCCACCATCAATGTGCAGATCATCGCATATTTCTGAACGGACAAAATCCGATATGGTGATAATGTGGGCGACGTACTTCATTCTGCGTTTAAAAAACAGATCTGAGAACCATACCCTCGACCTGGGATGTTTGTCCCTATATTTCATAAGCGACAGATCATAGATGGTTAAAACCTGAGGAACATCTTTGATTTTGGCGGGTATAAAGTTGGTCTCGTGGTACACATGAAATCCATTATCTTTGGCGCACCGCCGCAATCTTTTTTCGTATAACAGCCAGCCGATGGAATGCAATCCAAAACTTGCAGGCGCAGGAAGCCTCCGTGTCAATGAGGTATTCTTAATCCAGTCGTCGGGTTTCATGTTCACCGGCATTTCGGGAGTACAAGAATAACCACCGAAGTAACGGACATTCACACCAGGCAGCTTCTCCATCTGCAGGTAGAGATTTCGCACATATCGAGATATGCCGGTGGTAAGACGATTTAAGGGCAGCGCATCAAGGAGAATATTCATCCAACACCTTTCGAAGATTTATCCCAGTTTAGGATATATAAGGAAAACACCGATCAGATATGCGCAATTATACAGCATCATGAGATAAACTTTGAGATGTCTCAGAATCTTTATCCAGGAAAGATAACCAATCAAGCAGAAAAGCCCGGTCCAGAGGAGCAGGAAAAGGACTTGGATCATACGAAATCCCTCACATCTTTTTCAAGGAAACGAAATAATAGATAAGCCGCGATTAAAATAAAATGAGCAATTATCGTTAAAATGATCATAGATGATATAGTAGGATAAGCCTGGAATACGAATATCCTGTGATAGGACTCAGTGATAATGAAAGCGGGGCTGAAAATCACAATTTTTTTCATAAAATCAGGTAGGATATTGCTCACATATACAATCGGGGTAAACCAAAACCACAACTGAAGAATAATCCCCACCACTTCTTTCAAATCCCTCACAAAAACGACCAACGTCGCCGAAAGCAATCCCAATCCAAACGCCAGGATCTGCTGAAGATAGAATATAAAGGGGAACAGCAGTAGTTTCAGGCTGAACTCATAGCCGGTTGCCAACAGAAAGGCAAACAGGAAAACGTTTGAGATAAGGAATGTAATGGTCTCCGACAGATTGATGAAGACCAGAAGGGACGGTAGAGAGACATCAATTTTGGATATGATATTTTTCTTGTCCAGAAAGACCGTGGAAGATCTGCCAATGGAACTTGAAAAAGCGGTCCATGGAATCAGACCCACCGACAGGTAAATGCTGTAGGCATAAATATCCGAGCTCCCCGGAAGCCGCCCCCCCATGAATTTGCCAAATATGACAATATAAATAAACAAATTCACCAGAGGCCAGATAAAAGCCCAAACCGACCCCAAGGCAGAACCCGCAAACCGTTCGGAAAAGTCCCTTTTCGTCAGATCCCAGATGAGACTGGCACTTAACGCCGCCAAACCAAAATCCCTCTAACGGAAATTCGTGATATTTTTAAAATGCTTATTTTATATCAATGGTTTAAATTTTGAAATCATGTTTTTGGCACTACAGATTTTCATTTTGATTAGATAATCTGGGCCTGATCCTAACTTCGCCCACTTAGACGGAGGAACAACAAAAATAACGTTCTGCTTCAGAAAGTGGGATGGCTAATTGATACTTTAGCCTAAAACACGGATTCCATCTCTTGGGGCGTGTACTCCTGTACCAATTCCTTCAACTTCGCTCTAATGGCGCACCCATCCTGCTGATCTGCCAACTTATAAAGATCTTCAACCCCCTCCATCAACCACCGCCTGAATCCGCCCTGGTCCCCGTAACCGTTCCACTTGCCATCGGCCTTCAGGACCATGATTTTTTCATGTTCCGTTGGCACAATCCCTTCCCCTTCTGTAATCAATTCTTCATAAAGTTTCTCACCTGGCTCTAGCCCTTTAAATTCAATTTGGATATCCCGGCCCGGTTCCTTTCCCGAAAGGTGGATGAGATCTCGGGCCATATCTAAAATCTTGATAGGGGTGCCCATCTCGAGAATAAATATATCGCCATCTGCCCCAAGGGCCCCTGTCTGTAATATAAGCTGGCAGGCCTCGGATATGGTCATGAAGAAGCGAGTCACATCCTTGTGGCTCACCGTTACAGGCCCACCGCGAGCAATCTGCCGTCGAAACAGGGGAATCACCGAACCTGAAGAACCCACCACATTTCCGAAGCGCACCGCCATCATACGGGTATGATTCCCCGCATAAGCTTGTAGGAGGAGTTCAGCAACTCGCTTACTTGCACCCATGACGTTATGGGGTCGAACTGCCTTGTCTGTGGAGACCAAAACAAAATGGTCTACACCATGTCTTATGGCCTTTTCCATGATCATCTCGCTGCCACGGATGTTGTTATGCACAGCCTGCCAGGGATTTAGCTCCATCATGGATACATGCTTGTAAGCAGCCGCATGAAAGACCACCTGGGGTTGGTAGCGGCCAAAGATCTTATCTAAAAGTTGTCCGTCCTGGACGCTCCCCAAAATTGCGGAGTAACGCTCCCAGGCAACATCATATTTGAGTTCCATCTCAATGCCATAAAGATTGGCCTCGGCAGCATCCAGCAGGATAAGGTTTTCGGGATTAAACCGAACCATCTGCCGGCAGAGTTCAGAGCCGATAGAGCCTCCCGGACCGGTCACCAGGACCCGTTTGTTTTCCAGATACCCTCTAATATTTTCCTCATCTAATTCCACCGGAGATCGTCCCAACAAATCCTGGTAATCCACATCCCTAAGGGCCTTAATGCTGATTTTTCCTTCAATGAGCTCCCCCATACCGGGAAGGGTCTTGAAAGGGACCCCACATTCCTTGCAGCCCTCTAAAATTCGCCTCATCAGGGGGCTTGCAGCGGAAGGGATGGCTATGAGCACCTCATCCACATTCAGTTTTTTCGCTGCCTTTTCAAGCCCTGCCAGGTCGCCCACAACAGGCACATTATGGATGGATCGACCTATCTTTTGAGAATCATCGTCGAGGAATGCCACCACGCTATAACGGAGCCTTGGATTGTCCCTTATCTCCCTCACGGCCTTTTCACCAGCATCCCCGGCCCCGATAATCAGGATCCTTTTTCTGTTATCTTCTCGATTCTTAGCCCTAAGGGAAGGAAAAACCATCAGATTGGATTGTCTGGTAAAATAAAGACGGATGATCACCCTAAGCCCGCCAATGGCCAGAAAAGTCAAACATCCATCTATAATAAAGATGGATCTGGGGTATTCAAATCCTTTTAGAATGAAGAAATACGTGGGGTGCCCCTGGAAGCGTTGTATTATGATCACCCCTAAGATAATGAGGATAGAGCTTGTGAAGACCGCTTTCATCACATTAACCAGATCCTCTAAGCTCGTATATCGCCACATCCCTCTATAGAGATGAAATAGGGCAAAGATGCCCATCTTTGCGACCAGTACATATGGCCAGGTTTTTGCAAAAGTAGAAAGCTCATTTGGCGGAATCGAAAATTCAAAACGAAAAAGATAAGCCAAATAGAAACACATTACCACAAGCAGCCCATCCAAAGGGAGCATATAGCCCAAATTGCTATGTCTAAGAAACTTTATCATTTTCAACTCTTCAAAAACATGCTTGACAAAAGAATTATTCTGAATAACTACCCTATTATATTCGATAATCTTTTAAAATGCAAGCAGGAATTTGGCCATGTAGGAAAACCCAGTTTTAGTACCTTATTTCCCGGCTTTCTGTCATGAAAAACAAGAAGTTCATTGACTGAAAAACCAAAAACTCTAAAATTAAGACTTTAAACTGCGGCTTGCCGCTTTAGGTGTTAGTCAAGGCTTTGGATAAATGAGCGATGACTGTTCTTGTCCATCTGTGTGGGTCTCTGGCTAATTCTCCAATCTTTTTCTAAAATAAAAGCTCACCCCCGCAAACCCACCAAACCACCCCGCCAACAACACCACAACTGCCAAAACCCCATGTGATTTTATGAGCAACACGCTTACCCCAACCACCAACTGCAAAACCCCATACCCTACCGATACCTTCCAATGAGCAATCCCCTTTTCATTTGCCATCAGCTGATAAAAATGCCGTCTATGCGGCCGAAGCAAATTTTCCCCATCACGCAATCTCACATATTCCGTTGTCAACTCGTCGGCGTAAAATGGAAAAAGAAAGGCACAAAGCACTAAGAAATCATTCAGGTTGTGGGATAGACTCACCGCAAATGAGGCATACACAAATCCCAATAGGACACTTCCCACGTCCCCCATAAAAACACGGGCTTTGGGCATGTTAAAGGGCAAAAACCCCACACATGCCAACACCATACAAACAGCCAACATCATAAGAGCGGGCGGACTGCCCGACAAAGCGGTGAACCATGCCAACAACCCGAACCCCACAATTCCCGTAATTCCAGCAATACCGTTGATTCCATCCATGAAATTGTAATAGTTCGCTGTACCCACAACAAAAATCGATAAGACCGGAATCAGGAAAAACACCGGCCACCCCCGGCCCACCCAATAAAACAGGGCAAACAAAAGCCCGACGCTTCCCAAAAACTGAACACTCAGGCGAACCTTAGGGGGGATCTCTCTGCGGTCGCCATAAAGACTTAAAAGAGAAATAAGCCCCACGCAAACCCACGTCAGTCCCGGAAGCCCCACTGTCCAGGATGCCACCAAAAACGCAGCTAAAATACCAATTCCACCGCCCTTTGGAACAACTCCATCATGGGAACTCCGCTCATTCGGCCTGTCCAATAGGCCTAAGGGTTTTCCCCAGCGCGATACGAACCACGCGCCGACGCCCCCAAGAACAAGGCTGGCTGCGTATAGAGCAAAATCAGGCATTTTGAAGACTAGTTTTTGTCAAAAAGATAGTCTCGAGAGAATGCCTAGGGCTAAATCCGGTCCCAATCATTCTCCTGTTATCAAACACCAGATCGTAAGCCAATTTATTATAACATGAATGAATCCAGTCCCTCTTTTTGGAAAAAAGAGCGCCTGCAATCCGTGTTGCAAACCACACAGGGGAAAACGGAACCGAAACAACAGGTCTGTCCTGACGTATCCCAGACTCCTTAAAGATCTCAATGATCCTATTGAAGGAATAATCCTCTTCATCACAAATATTAATCCGCAGATTACTCAGATTGTTTTCATCTGCGCTAATCTGCGTTAATCTGTGGGTAAGAAATTGTATAAACTCAACCAGATTCGGCCGCGCTAACGCCGACATCTTTTGAGAACCCGAGCCAAATCTAAGATAAGCCAACTTCCCCGGCGCAAAAACTCTGCGGTTAAGATTCAAGCTCCATTCACGATCATACACCGGGGCCAAACGCAAAATAACCAAACAATGGATAACGCCCTCATCAAACAAGGCAATAAGCCGCCTCTCGGCATCCAGTTTACTCGCAGCATAATCACTTGAAGGCCGACACTCACTATCCTCAGAAACCGGAACGCCGAGATTATCTTCTCCGTACACTGATACAGAAGAAAGGAAGATGAAAGTGACATTCTTTTTGCTTATAGCAGCAGCTCTTGCCAGATTTTCGGTGGCTTCACTGTTGACCCGCATATAAGTAGCAGAATCAACCGCCCCTATCTTCTGATGTGCAATACCCGCACAGTGAATAATCACGTCTGGAGAGTATTTTTCGCAAATTGAGGCGACTGAATCCCAATCGGTTAAGTCAGCATGTTCTCTGTCAATCTTCTCGCGGCCAAAGGATCCATCTTTAACATCAACCCCGACCACTCTATTGTCGTCTGACAGCCTGCTACAGAGAGCACTTCCAATAAAACCGTGAGCCCCAGTTACGAGAATCGTTGAGGACATCCGCTGAAAGCGGGAGATCAATTGTCGAGCTTGGCGCTTGTATGGCAGCATATTCTATCAACTCGGGCGAATTCTAATTCAACATCGGGGCCATCGCCACCGCCACCCCAAGCTCTCGGTTATCTTGGCTAATCCCCATAGTTTTTGGATTCCACGTTCTGCTCACTATAAAACTTAGCACCTCCACCCCCTTGAACTCTTCAGGCCTCAAAATTATCTTCCGCCAGTCATGGTTCTTAAACCGCTCTTCCCTTATCACTTTTCCATTTCCCAAAACCTCCACCACCACTGGGTCTCTCTCAATATCCGGGTGACCACACGCCAAAAAAATGGCGATTCCTGATCCTTGGATTTCATTCCATTTTTTCTCGTCTGTTTGAGTCCGTGTGGGTAAGCGGTCAAGCGAATCCCGAATCCGTGTCCTTGCTCGTTTTCCCGTCCACCTAAAAACCTTCTCTTTATAACTCGGCCACCCGGGTACCCGACCACCCCATGCTTCCCAGTCATAAAACCCAATCCCATCCTTTGGCACCTCATCTGGGAACTTGATCCCGATTACCGCCACTCCCAGGTCCCGATTATCATCCCCCAATCCCATCCTCTTTGGGTTCCATGTCCTTGATATAAGGAGCACAATTTCATGATTGGCTGTGTCTCCTTCCTCAAAAATATAGTGCCGTGTGACTAGCCCCTTCCTGGTGAAAATTATCTCATCTAAGGCCTCCCCATCTCCATATATCGATAAAACAACCGGTTCCTTTTCAACACCGGGAGTATAGCACCCAAACTTGAGCTCTATTAACCCGCTCCTCGGGACCATAATAAGAGCCCTCTTACCGCTCCATCTAAAGTCTCCATTGGGGCCTTTTTCACGGTGATAAAACCCAGGATATTGATCACGATTCTGATCCTTTGAATATATTTCCAGGTCGTATTTTTTAGCCAGACTCTCAGACCCCGTATCACTCAAATACACAAAGCCCCCAATTACTGAGAAACCGATCAACGCTTTTACAATAACACTCGAAAACTTCCTAGTTATTTGCGGCAATATTTTGTCATTTATTGTCATTGCATAGCCCAAGTTCAAGAACATCAGCAACCAGATCATTGGAATATACTGCATTGTCTGAAATATTCCGTATATCTGAAAACTCAGGATGGAAATGATGACAGGTACATTCAGCAGCCTTTTGTTCCTTATTAAGTCAAAGATAAGCAACACCAATGTATACCCTACAACCGCTAGCCACATCAAAAACCCTACGAAGCCTCCGCTCACAAATAGCTGAATAAAAGTATTGTGTGGTGTATCTTTAATCTGACTAAATTTATTACTCTTATTAATTGTGTAGTGTGACTCTTGAACAGTAGATAGGATATTCGCGTGAAAACAAAACGATTCATAACCCAGCCCGAACAAAGGCTTTTCCCTCCCGACATCAATGCCTTGCATCCATACTGGAACACGGTACCCTGGTTTAACTAACCCTGACGCGCGCTCTTTTATATACCGGCGCGTTGTCCCGGTATCTCCACCAATTTTTTCGGCAGGAGTCCTGTCTATCAAAGAGCCTTTCTTGCCAACATCATCACCTTGCACCGAGGTAGAGAAAGTTTTTCTGCTTCCTGTCTCTTTTCGAATATGATCTGAAAGAGGTATCAACACCTGGAAAATCAGCAAGAAGCTAATGACTATCGTAATGGGCACCGATACAGCAATCTTGGCCAATTGCCACCATTTGAAATTAAATGATTCTAGTCTTTCTTCTTTTGCAAAATAAAAAAACAACCAGCAAATAAATAAGATGAGAGGATACGAGACCCATCCAGCCCTGGCGCCTGCCAAAATCAATGTGATCTCACAAATCACAAGGGTGCTAAGTAGCAGAATCTTCCAGCAAAGTCCTTTGATCTTGCCCATGAATCCTATCAAAACAAAAGGAACCACGGACAAAATGAACTCTGCAAACCACCCTCTGTTCAGAAAAGTGGAATGAAGAGACCCGGGCGTGTTTATTGTGTTAAATCGATACCATTTCAATGAAACAACTTTGTAGTAATCTAGTAAACCTATCAAAGCAGAAAATACACCGCCTGCAAAAAGGCCTGTAAACATCCACTTAAACAACTCTTGGGCATTTCTTGTTCTTGCAAACTCAAACGCCAAAATGAAAAACAAGATTAGCCGATTGACTCCAGCCAGAGGATATAAATAGCTATCGGGAGTCGCAGTAGATAAGTGAATAAGAGATGATTTTAAACCGAAAAACCAAAAATTCTTAACAATATGGCCCACCGGCAACAATATAAGAGAAAATAAAGAAAGAGACACATAACATAAAACAAAAGCAATGAGATGCTGGTTTCCCCTCGTTGGAACCTCATTTCGCAGATTTACAACAAAGACTGTGACGCCCACAAACGCCACGATAGTTTCAAATACCTGACTTTGGATGTCATAGCTGCGAAACCCAAAAAGAAAAAAGGAGGCACCGAAAAAAAACACTGCTGCCCTTAGGCACCTTGGGAAAAAAATGACGAATAAAGAACTAATCCCCAAGAATATGAAAAGACTTGAAATAAAACCGCTATAATCATAAATTGTGTAAAATCTATAAACAATGTTCCCAAATAAGAATGCAAACGTACCTGCATTCACAAAACTCCCTATAGCCGTAGAATTTCTAATTTCTTTCATGTTTCTCAAATTTTATTAGGAAATCGATTATAGCAACTAAATCTGGCCTCGCCAATGCCCACATTCCTTGTGAGCTTGCTCCCAAGTAATATCTAGCATCCCATCCGTTGAAACACCTGTAACTAAAATATTCATTCCATATTTCTCAATTTTAAAGTTTCTCTGCGTTTGTCCGTGTGAGTCTGTTGCTAATTAATCTGCGAAAATCTGCGTAATCTCAGGATCGGTTTTGCATTTAACTGAAGCAACATTCATCACTGTTTGGAAGTGTATTGAGAAATTCGCGCAATAATTTTTCTGAATATGAAACCAGGCGGGAAGATTTTGATATCGTTCTTTTTTCCAGCTCGGAAAAGTTCCATATTCTGTCTAACAATATTCAAAAAATTCCTGTTCGATACCCCTCCAACTCTCATTTTAACCAAAATATCAGGGATATAAACAGCTTTCATCTTATATTTACTCAAAAACCGCATCATCAAATCAACATCATTTCCCATACTATAACTGAGATCAAATACGCCATATTTTTCATAAACCTTCCTGCGCACAAAAAAAGTAGGATGTGGTGGCGCCCAGCCATTACAAAATAAACCATCCTGATAGGCACACGATTTCCAGTAACGAACGATCCTGTTCAGATTGTATTTATCAACATAAACCAGGTCCCCATAACAACCATCAATTGAGATGTCAGTAAAAACCCCAGCAATCTTTTTTAGTACCATATTGTCAGCATAAACATCATCAGCATTCAACAGGCCAATAACCTCACCGGTAGCCAACGCAATCCCTTTATTCATCGCGTCATAAAGCCCATTATCGGGTTCGCTAATCCATTTAGAAATTTCATTTTCATATTTTTTTATGATCTGGAGAGTTCCATCTGTTGAACCACCGTCAACCAAAATATATTCTATGTTTCTGTATGTCTGACCTAATAGGCTTTGTATGCAATCTCCAACATAATCGCTGTTATTAAGCACAGCTGTAATAATCGATACTTTCATGAAATAGGGGCTAACGTTGCAGAAGTTGAAGATACGGCAGATCCAAAACGAATCCTTGCCCATCCGCAGGAACTGGCCAAGCGCAAGTCGAAGATCTTGCGTTAGCGGGGAGATGTGCTATCTTCGGCTTTCCTTTTGGGTTAATAGTGCTTGGACAGGATTTTCGTTCGGGCACTAAATAACATGCCTCCTTTTTGTTGTTTTCAAAACTCATTACCATCAATGCGACGCATACCAATAGGAACAGCCGGGTTACCAGCATAAATTGTATACGGTTCAGTGTCTTCCTTGATAATCGAGCCAGCGCTAATGACGGAATGGTTGGCCACCGTTACTCCAGGCAGTACGATTGCGGCTGCTGCCACCCATGCTCCGTCTTCAATACAGATCGGTTTTACTATCAAACCAAAAGCAACGTCTTTCCAATCATGGTTGCCTGTACAGCAATATACTCCCTGTGAAATGCAAACATTACACCCAATTTCAATAGGCCCAATAGAATCAAGCCAAACACTCTCACCTATCCAAGAGTGATGCCCAATTTTTAAATTCCAAGGGTACTTTACATTGACCCCAGGTTTAACGATTACACCGTTATCAATCTTTGCACCAAACAATCTCAAAAGGAACACCTTTAAGCCCGATGACCAATTAAGAGAATTTTGAAAGAAAAGTACGTTTATGGCGTACCAAATTGAACGCATTAGAAAACTACGACCATGGCAAAGCCAGGAATTATTAAACTTAGAAAGGTCTACTTTCATGGAGCATTATCCGCCTATATTTTTGATAAGCCATTATCATAACAAAACTGAGGTAATTTCTGATGTCAAGAAGTGCCGGGATTCAGTTTATGGGCTACATTATTTCATTTTCATGTTGAATAGAGCTGATTGAATTCGATGGAGTTCACGGAATTAATACCACGAAGGAAACCCTCACAAATCCTGCTGAATATGTTCCGATTTCGCAATAACAACCATCATAAACATTCCCAGTAAAAAATAGAAAGGCTTCAACAAATAATCATATACCTTAAGAAAAGGGTAAGTAAAGGATGGCACAAATTGCCTCCTCGAAACACCGCCACTTATGAGATAGAGAAATGGACAAGTGAACTTCATGCTTTCAATTTTCAGATACGGATACTTTCCCTCAAATAGATTTCTGTCACGGGACAATACGATCCACGGCAACGCACCATTGGCTTGAGACATCGGCCCTCCCGGTGCCAAACGCCATCCCTCCTGATTTGGATCAAACGGTTCATGATGAAATGTCTTATAGATAAATCTGCTCCATGGTGTATTCGCAGGCTCAATCATAGCAATCTTGCCGCCCGGCATAAGACATCTTTGAGCACCTGTTAGGAATTTATCAATATCCTGTAAGTGATGAAATACATCCATCATAAGAATGCCGCTTAGTGAATTGTTGTAGAAGGGAAGTTTTGACGCTGAAAGACAGATGTCAACATAACTGGTCTTTATCACGTCGGAAGTTATAACAGACGGTAAAACGTTCTTCAGAAAACCACCGCCACTGCCGACTTCTAAAATAGAACCCCGAGGAACATCGTCAACAACCTCCTTGAAAAAGCAATAGTTTTCCAGATAGATCTTTTTCAGAACAGGCTTCGATCTTATTAATGAAGCATGAAGCGCCGCCGTTCGGGGAGAATCGATGTCCGACAATTCAGTGTCCTTTCGCAAGCGTGAGTTTATTTAATACCTAAAACCTGCATTCAACTTTTTTGATATAAATATAAACATTGGAATTGCAATATGTTAATCGAATTTCAGGAACTATTTAAGGACACCGAAATGCTGTCAGCAATAAACCGTCTTCCATTTAAAAAGTTGAACCCTTCGGGAGCGCCTCTTTTACCGAATCTACTGCGTTATCAAGCGCTTGCAGTATGATATACGGCTGCGCGCTTGATGCCTTGTATCTCCGGCAAAAGAGGCGCTTGCAAGTTTTAGGTAATAGTGGAAATCTCCTGATATTTCACCGATTTTGAACCCATCTTTCTTCATTTCAATCCAAAAATAAACACTAATTTTCATGCAAAATCTCCTACCATCACTTTTTTGAAGCCCGTGCATTTTTTGCTACAGCGCTGGCCCTTCTGACAGGTTCCCTGAAAAAAACAAGCACGGAAAAGAAATCAAAAGATCCAGATCGACCTCTTCGACCCCTCCGGGGCGTAGGCTCGCTACGGGCCGGAGGCTTACAGGCTTGCTTTTTCTGATGGAAAGTTGTCTGAGGAACAAAAAAAGACAGCTATACTTTTTGGGGTTGAAGATGAACTCAGGAAACAGAATTTGTGCATACAAGCCATTCGGTCCGACGTTTCCTGCATTAACTTAGAAGATGGCTCAATCACCATCTCGTGCCCAAAACTTCCGAGGATATTGATGCCCGAATCTGGGTTCGCCGTAACCTCTGCTTCCAGCAGAAAACCGACTTAATTAACCATGATCAGTTAGCCCCCCAGCCCCGTGTACACAATAGGCCACTTATTAAAGGGTCTATCAAGAACTTAGAGCCTTGCCCCCTTCTCTCGAAGCTACAATCTATGACAGGTTGCCGCAAAGATTTCATAACATCTGAAAAAAAGTAGATTATTTCGCTACCAAATCACCAACCGCGCCCATAGGACGTGGTATGATGAAGCCTCCTCGAAGGGGGCTAAAAACATTGCAATTTCGTGAAGCACTGCTGCTACAATCTTGAGTTCTAAGGTAATCGAAACAGATGGTATGCCAAAATCTCAATGGTTTCCGATATCCAACATTCTAATATCCAGCGCTTTGTGAACAGATTTGATGAAATGCCCTTCTCTGTATCCCGAAATCTCTCCTTATTGGGCCGGGGTTGTTGGTGACGGATGTTAGGCAGAGCTATTCAATGATCGCCTAATGGAGCCACCGTAGGACCGGGCTAATGGGTCCAGGGGTAAATCATTCAGTCGGAAACGGTCGAACCTTTTGGGGTCGCACGGGCATAGCCCGTGGTTTAATTAAAGGCAATTAAATTAGTGGTTTTTATTATCCAGGTTTTTGGGCAACAAGATATTGGTTCGCAAATAGTAGATTGAATATCTTAAGTTTGTTAACAAGTTCGTCACATGATAACGATAATCTCGCTGATACTGGTATTCGAAAATATGTCATAAAACTGATGGGAATCCACATAAAATACCTGAAACGTAACAATTCAAACCGATTTTTTCTTACAAGAGATATTAAATCATCTTTCGTCAAAACATTATGACTGTCAGCTTGAAGAAGTCCTAATTTAGTTGAAATTTTATCCCATACAGGGTGTGCCCATGTAATAATCAAGATGCCCCCGGGTTTAAGGCTTCTATAGGCAACTTTTACAGCTTCCGAAGGGTCAGGTAAACAGCCTATAACACTCAGAGCACTCACAACATCAAACGAATTTACTTTAATTTCGTCATGTAAGTTTGTTATATTGCCTTGTATAAGCCGAATTGAATTCCCTAACGGTGGAGCTGAAAGGATTAGCTCTTCCGACAATTCAACTCCAGTGAATTCACCATTCTTCATCAAATATTTCAACTCTAACAGCGTCAGTCCGTCAGCAGAACCAAAATCAAGTACGCTAAAGGCACCCAGTTTTTTTACATATTCACCAATAACCTTTGATACAACTAGTGCACGAATCTTATAACGATAAATCAATTCAGGCTTAACGAGCCGGTCTCGTGCATAACTCTTTTCAAGTACTCCATTAAGTTCAACTATATTTTTTTTCAAGGCTTCCCATCATTTTGATCAGGCTTTTTCCAGAATAGGGGATATATCATATAAGGAATTCCACCCATTGTGTTCACACCGATTTGGAGTATAATATAGGAATTAAATATGTCTGCTCCCCCTCTTACACCAAACAGATTATAAAGATATTCAAAAGCAATATGCCCAACCCCTATACCGCCGGGTGCCAGCGGAACTATTGTGGTTATGGTTCCAACCGGAATAATAAAAAATAGTGAATAAATTGAAACCTTCGGGATGAGAATCAATTGGGTCAATTGCCAAAATATGTAAATTAATAAAACCTGAATCATTATCGAAATCAAAACGGTCAATAACAATACTTTCTTTTTGAATTGATATAATTTTATGGCTTTATAGCATTTGGCCATTATAGATTTTCCTGGCAACTTGTTTATTAAGAATAAAAAAGGATCATGAACTTCATTAATTGGTATGACTATTACTGTCAGAAATAGTGTCATGATAATAAAAAGACAAATGATAATAATAGCTATTGTTTGTACTTTAGTCTGGCTCATTACGAGGCTAAAATTCCACATGATATTAGTAATTGCCAATACGGTCAATCCGAATACTCCGACAAAACGGTCAACCAGCAATGTAGCTAAAATTTTTGCTTTTCCAGCATCCTCCAGAGCATTAAATATATACGTTCCCTTGACAATATCCCCACCCATTGTCCCTGGAACTACAGTAGATAAAAGACCCCCAATCCAGGAAATAAAGTATGTTCTTAATAATGGAACGTTTAGGTGCAAAGCTCTCAGTAACAACCACCAACGAAAAGTAGATAACGAAGTGAAGCCGATTGCAATTAAAAGAACCAATAATATTAATTGTTGAGGATTACGGAATAAAAAGGCGAATTTAAAGATGTTCAAACGGTTATTTGTAATTAGATAATAAAAAATAATGGTAAGTATTATTCCCTTGATAAAAAACATTATTCTTTTATTTGTCATTATATGCATAGAGTCAATAAATTATTGAAATCGGAAATGTCTTATTAAAAAGTATTAGAGTAAGACAACTCTCATACTTGTAATCTGCGTCATCCTAATAAATGCCCTTAAGTAAGTAAGTAAGTAAGGTAATTACTATCAGGCATTTATCGTGAAAGAAACATTTTCACAGCTACTTTAGACTTCATAGCAAATTCCTTAAAAGATCTGACAGAAATCGCTCTCTTAAAAAGTCTCAAAGGATTACCGTAAAATCTCTTATAAGCTTTAATTAAATGCTTATTTAATCTTTTTTGATTTATTTCTTTGTCCCACACCAGCGCTTCAAATGTAGGGGATGGTTTGCGTACATATTCAAGCCAATGGTTTTTATCATACAATCCATTCTCAAATGCCATATCATATAATTCAGTATTTGGCATTGGAGTCAATATAGAAAAACCCGCATAATCAGGCCTTATTTGCTTAAGCAATCGCATGGTATCCTCAATTTCATCCTCATGCTCTTCCGGTGACCCGATCATAATATATGCATACGTTTCCATGCCGGCTTTGTGTGTCATTTGAAAGGCGTGTTTAACATCATCTAAGTTGATTTGTTTATTCAGTATTTTGAGAATATTCGGGTTTCCTGACTCTATGCCGTAGTGAACTCTTACACAGTTTGCTTTTTTTAAAAGTTTTAATAGTTCTTCATCAACATTGTCTACTCTCGTTCTGATGTTCCACGTAAAATCAAATCCTTCTTTTATAATTCCATTACAAATATCAACAACACGCTGACGGTTTAAAGTAAATGAATCGTCAAATACCGCAATATCCTGAATACCAAGCTCCATACAATTTCGAATTTCAGAAAGAATATTTTCTGCGGATCGCATTCTAAAGGTCTTTCCCATTCGATTACAAAAAATACACTTAAACGGGCATCCCCTGCTTGTCATCATATTGGTGCTTGGCCTTCTTTTAGACAATATGGAACAGTATTTAGTATAATCTGTTAACCTTCTATTGGGAATTGGTAACGCATTCAGATCTTTTATATATGTACTCTTCCCAGTGTATGTGACATTTCCGTTTTCCAGATAATATAAGCCTGGAATCTCTTCTATCTTTTCACCAGCTTCAAGTTTATTCACAAAATCTGTGAATGCGATATCCGCTTCACCTTCCAACAGATAATCAATTTCTTCGTGCTTAATTGTTTCCTGAGGATAAACCGATGTGTGAGGTCCCCCTAAAATAACTTTACATTCCGGTAATACTTTTTTAACTGTTTTTGCTGAAAACAGCGCATCGTAAAATGTCATTGTAGTTGCTGTGACGCCTACCAGGTCAGGTTTATACGAAAAAACATATTTGCCGCAGTTATTGTGATCTAAATTATCGAGTTGACTGTCCAGAACAGTAACTTCATGATTGCTGTTCTGTTCCAGATATGTCGCCAAATTGAACAGACCCATGGGGGGTTGTTTACCCACATTGTCATGGACAAAATTAGGTTCCATCACTTTGACCACGTTTAACATTGGTGGCTGTAATAGTAAAATTCGCATTTATGTTCTAATTCTTGTTAAAAAAATCAGCACCGACATCCTATGGGCGTGGTTGCTGATTTTCCTTGCCGTAGTTATCCCTTTATTATTCAAGAACAATGTGTGAAGCGATTCTGTGAGCATTCGCCATCACAGATAATGATATTGTCGTTGCTGAAATGGATGGGAAGATACTGCTGTCAGCAATATGCACCTTATCCAATCCATTGATCCTACCCAAAATATCAGTCTGCAGCCCTGCGGGGTTATTGCTCATGGGGAAACTTCCACCGAAATGATTTCCACAACCTGGGAGTTTTTCTCCCCTATAAAATGGAACCGGATGCAAACCCGTGAGACTTGAGGCATTACGAATGTGTCGTTTTGTTTTTCTGAAAACTTCCTTTGAGTCTTTCTTTTTATGCCCCTCAACATTCAGGGTCTTTTGCTTATCATTGTTAAGAGACACAGTCAGATTCCCCGAGTGTTTTGAGTGCAGATAGCAAATCATGAAATACAGTCTTCGAAGCGGTATTTTCACGATAGGCTTTAGCGGAGAATACATTTTCCCCAAATGGGCCCGAATAGCTTTTCCGTATAGGTCGTTATATGTAAAAATAGAACAATGTATCAGATACGGACTGATCTGTAGTTTTTTAATTACCCAAAAACTTTGGCACATGGTATGCAGTCGTTCATGCTCTATATCAGGTTGACCAGAAAATGATAAAAGAGGTAGATAATATTGGTCGCTTGTTTTCAGTTTCACAGGCCTGTTGTACAGCCCAAGGGAGTGCAAAATTATTTTGGCGGTGGCAGGGGCGCCACTGGCAAGGATAACCCTATCAGCGTCAACCGGCGCCTGCGCATGGCCTTTGATATCAGTGCCATATATCCTAACCATACCGTCTTTTTCTTTGAATCGGGTAACAACAAAGCCTGAACGATAGGCAAATCTATCATTTTTGCGTAATTCATCCAATGTGTTTTTGGCAGAGTACTGTATTCCGTATGGGCAGCCGTACATACACATCCCACAATATTGGCAATCCATTCTGTTTTGTTGTCCAAAATATTTTCCTGCCAACCTGGATCCACCAAAATAGATTCCTCGGTGTTTCAAAGTGTCATGATTTTTGCACATTCTTGACAGAAATAAGGTAGTTTGCCTAGAAAGTCCATGCCCCGATGGATTGCAATACAGTGGCAGCAATTGCTCAAGTGGATCATGCTGTCCTGCCATTGGCATGAATTGCAAGACCTTTTCATAGTGGGGTTGCAATATCGCAAGATCAAAAGGCCAGTCTTGCATTTCGTCCTCATGCATAGGGAGGAGTCCTGCCCCCCAAATATTGCTCAACCCTCCTGCGGCAAAAGAAGTGTAAAACCTTGCATTTATTTTTTGGATTGGAAATGACCTAATAGGTTGGCTCGCAAAATTTGAGCCGAAGGCCAGCTTTTCTTTTACACCGGATATATTGGATTCGACCTCTGCGCCTATCTTTTCTCTATCTTCCTTAGACCACATCCAAGCAGGTTCATCACCGTATTTTGCAATTTTACCTCTCACTGACTCCGGGTAATCAAGTCCAACATCAAGCATTAAAACCGGTTTCCTGCTTTTTTCAAGACCTTTTGCGACAGAAACCCCAGTCAAACCAGAACCGATTATGCAAATAGGAAGATTTTTGCTATCGTCAGTAATCATTTTCCGAAAAAGGTACGAAGGGCCAATACATTCTTTTCAACCTCTGAATAGCGATATTTTGTATAATTAGGCATCATAATCGTTTGATGTGCCCATTTTCGACAATTTGGGCAATCGCTATAAAAATCTCTAAAGCCGGGTAAATCTGCCGTATTTCTTATATGTTGCAGAGCAACATCACGATTATTTGTCATCAGGAACATACGCAATGATTCCCTGTCTTCATATCCAACAGGATAATAATTGTAAACATGAGATCCATCTTCAATCATTGGAGGCAAAGTGAGCTCTGGAATATCTTTTAAGCCTTCGTAATATAGACGTGCACATACCAGTCTATGTTGGAAATCTTTTTCTACATTATCCAATTTGGCTAAAATGAGTTTAGCTTGGAGAGGCGTCATCTTTTCTTTGTAATTTTCGGGAAAGGTATGCTTTCTTGAAAGATCCATTTCCGCTTCAATGTGCCTCGTTATTGCGCCAATATTATTTTCATAGGCATACCTAACTATTTTAAATAACAAACATGCAAAAATTATATCATATGTGGCGGCATCCTTTATTAAACAGGAAATGATTCTATTTTTCAGCTTCTTATTGGACATAAACGGGAAGTTTTCAAGTTTTGCGCGGATTTCCACGGCAATTTCTTTGTAGGGAGTCACAAGCATTCCACCATAGAAAGCCATTACATTTTTTGCCCTCCCAAAACTGTATACACCTATGTCGCCAATAGTACCTGCGCATTTCTTTTCTCGACGAGCGCCAAAGGCCTGCGCTGAATCTTCTATAAGCAAAACACCATATTTACTTTTCATTTCAAGAAAACGATCCATCGGTGCAATGAGCCCGAATAGATGGGTAATTAGTATTGCAGCAGTATTTGCTGTTATAAGCCTTTCCGCAAGGTCAGGATCAAGGTTCCCTGTTGCGGGATCGATATCGCAAAAAACCGGCTTCAAACCTGCACAAATGACCATATTGATGACATCCACAATGGTGTTAGGAGAAAGGATAATTTCTTTGCCTGGATCAATATTTGCGACAATGGCGAGATAAAGACCAACCCTTGCCTGCGGCATTGCAATTGCGTTAGCTATTTTCAGTTCTTGACAAATCTCTGCTTCTAATTGCTGAAGCACTTTTTCATTGAAATCGTTTTTCAATAAGAAATTCTTGGCCGATTTAATATAATCACCGATTGATGAATTAATTCTAAACCTTGCCTGGGGACTTCGCAATCTCATAATTGTGAACTATTTCCTATAAACATTTCCGCTGTTATATATTTGACTTCAACCTACTTGAACGTTATAGACCTGATTTTCATGGAAGCTTGTTAAAACCCTATCGGAAATGTCTATAGGGTTTCTTATCAGCCAATCTCCTTTGCCTCACACTAATGCAGTAAATATGTTGCCTTACGTAATGCAAATTCTAAACAGATTCCCCTCTCTCCCCCCTGCAGATTGCTTGTTAATGACTTTGTAAACCCTATTCATGCTTTTCCCTGCGCATAGCAGAAACCTGATCACAAATGAGACCAAACATGAAGAAAATTATGGTAGCAATAGATAAAATTACTGTTGTATCTGAAAATCCGCCGGTGCAAATCATATCAATTACCAAACTCCCAAGACATAAAATAAAAGTTGTCCCGGCTACCGACAAAAAAACCCTAAGGGGTTCGAACAATACGGCTAAACGGAGCATCAGCAGAAGCGTATGGGGTCCATGCTTGAGCTGACGTACAGAACTTTTACCAATACGTTTCTGTACTGTAATCGGAATATATTTATATTTTAGATTGCATTTTATGATAGTCAAAGTACTGGTTGTTGAAAATGAAAAACCATCAGGCATAATGTGGAGATAACGCATAAGAGTATCCCGTTTAAAAATACGCAGACCGGAATTGAGATCAAGAATTTTTGTTCCTGCAAGAAACTCTGCATATTTATCCATAATGAACTTGCCAGGGCGCCGTAAAAACGGCTGATACGAATCTGAATTTCGTGCACCAATCACCAAATCATAACCATCACATTCTTTTATCAATTTACGCACATCCTCAACCGAATGCTGTCCATCACCATCGCAAAAAAGTACATAATCCCGCGTAGCAGCGCGGGCGCCCGTTTTCAAAGAGGCTCCGTAACCTCGATTAAACTCATGATTTAATATAATCGCATCTGATTTAGATAACTCTCTGGCAGTATCATCTGTTGAGCCGTCATTGATAACTATAACCTCGGAGTCAGGAAACGCTGAATTAATTGATCTCACCAAGGAGCCAATTATTTCCTCTTCGTTATAAACGGGAATTATAATGCTTGTATTTGATTCTTTCATATTCGGGTGTTTTTGATTTAGAATTTATCGATTTTACGCGTATATTTCCTTTGGTGTTATCTTTACCATCCTTACCTTTCCTTAACAAAATGCTCGACAATGCCAAATGTTTCCTTTTCTTACTATACAAATAATCAAATCCATAGCCAGAAAACATAATTAGACATGTTGTAGATGTGAGTGTGTTTCGTAGAGGGCTATCTACCCTTGTCAACCCGTGAAGAATCATAGAAGATAAGTACACAAGAAAATACATTATAAAATAACGATCCTTCGTTTGTTTTGATCTTATTAAACCTACAACTGTGAAAACATAAACGGGAAACATGAATAACGCATAATATAGTTTATGCCCTTTCGTCCACCATAAAGGATATATATCCAAAAAATAATAAACTCGTGACAAGAACAATTTCAAGGCTCTAAATATATAATAAATGCTATTACCTTCCTGTGACGAATCAAAAGGAATGACTATTTCCGTAATTAGTGATGAAGGGGGGGAAACCAAAACATCTCCTTCCTTGAAGTAAGAATAAAACGCTTCAGCCAAACCTTTAATCATATCGATGGTTATATCACAGAAAATCCACATAATTGCAGCAAGCATAACACCCGCAAGACTAACGATAATAAATGAGGCTTTTCCCCCAACCCTAAAAAGCCTAATGATATCCATTATGCAAAGCATGTAGATTGGTAAAAACAAAACTATAGTGTCTGCCCGTATAAGCAGAAGCAGTACGAAAGATATTAACACACCAGCAAAAAAAGTGATACACTTTTTGTTGAAATACAATTCCAACAGCACAAAAAATGAACAGATGAACATTGCTCTGAAAAAGCTTTCAGGGGAAGCCCATAACACCCACATCATGCTATTATAAAAGCTAATCGATAAGCATGTAAAGATAACTGCCACTGCCTTTGAATGGTAGTTGTTAATAGAAATATGTAAAATTAGAACGAATAATACTGAAGTAATAAGGATTTGGAAATTGATTAGAGCAAATATATCTCCAACACCAAACAGCAGATATATAAAACTGGTTAGTAAAATGTAATTAAGATGAGATAGGATGTACCCTGGAATGTGAGGCCAATTTCCCTCATTTTTAAGCCATTGGACAATTTCCTTGGCAATTGGTTCATAGGTGTGGACAAAGTCACTAGTGATTTTAATGCCAAAGCCATCAAAATTAGAAAGATTGCTTAAGAAATTCATAAAAACAATGTGAACTGCCATGGAGAAGACAAAGACAAAACAGTACAGTTTCCAGTTTTCATACACTACATTCTCTTTTATATGATCCATGCGGTCGTACCAATTTCCAGATAAACGTAACGTTAAATTTCAGACCAGAGAAGTAAATTGATGGAATTCCCCAAAATTCAACCTTATATAAACTTCATCTTGCCTAATGCAAAAAACACCATCTTAAAAAGAAGCAAACCATGCTGGAATCGGCTTATTTGAGTTATTCCGTAAGTCCTCTCACGATATTTGATCGGGATTTCAATTATTTTCAGATTAAGTTTTGAAGCGCCGAACAAGAGGTCGAAATCTCCGAAGGGATCAAAATCTCCAAAATAGTTTCTTCCATCTGCAATTTTCAGATAGTCACTTCTCCAGAAAACTTTCGTACCACAAAGGGTATCTCTTATGCGTTGTTCTAAAATATAGGTAAAGGCTTTGCTGAAAAACTTATTTCCCAAGAGATTCAAAAACCGCATGGCCTGGGCTTCCATCTGGTAAACTAACCGCGTCCCGTTTATGAACTCCCCTCTCCCTGAAACTATTGCATCGAAAAATTTAGGAAGATCTTCCGGCGGCACTGTAAGGTCCGCATCCAAGATCATCAACACATCACTATTGGCGTGAACAAATCCTTTCTTAACCGCATCATATTTCCCTTTGCCATCCTGGGGAAAAACAGAAATATCTTTTTGCGGATATTCCTTCTTAATCCTCTCGCATTCCTCAAAAGTCCCATCTTGAGAATGACCCTCGATAAATATTATTTCTGTGCTTTCACCCATATCCGGCGTTCGCAGTACCACCTGTTCGATGTTTCCCTTTTCATTGCGGCACGGAACTATAACCGAACATGTGACTTTTTCCGCCGGTTTTCTCAAGCCCTTGAAACGCGCAATCAACACTTCATTGAGAGAAAGTCTCCATAAAAAAGGCATATTTACAACAATTTTATTGAAGAAAGTAGAAACAAGCGGAATATATACAGGTATCAAAAACCGATATCCCTTTTTGATTACCTCAAAATCATTTAAGTACAGTAGATTTGAGATGTCTTCAAGGGGAAGCCAGTGTTGCAATGGTTGTTTCATTCTGAGACCGACAACCTCTGCAAATTTTAATATTGGTTCCCACAAATAATTATAATATACAATTATCAACCGCGTCTCAGGTTTGCAAACCTTGTGTAATTCTCTGAATGCCAGTTGAATATCACCGACATGTCCTATGGTCTCGATGATTATAACATAATCAAATTTCTCTCGTATTTGAAGTTTGTCAAGATCCCCTGTTTGAAATTGTACCCGAGGGAATTTGTTTGCGGCGATATCTATCATTTTTGGGCTTATATCTATCCCGAGTCCTCTCCTCGGTTCCAGTGCCGCAAGCAGTTCGCCAGTGCCACACCCTATTTCCAATACAGAGGAGTTCTTTGGAACCAAGAACTGTAAATACCTCTCCAACTCTCGATGATAATAAGCTCCACTCTTTCGCCATTTTTCTCTCTCAGACGCTTTCGAGTCGAAATAATAAATAAGCTCTTCTTTGTTCAATTATTAACGCTCCAGGTGTACGCCTACGTTGTACCGAACGAAGTTATTTTCATCTTTCTGCAAGAACCGATTACTACGTTCCTGAAATCCCTGTAAATCTTTATAGGCGCTTTCCATTGCTTTATCATATCGTTTAACGTACCATCCGTCCCACTCGTAAATTCTTTTAGACATATCGGGGCCTAACCCTAACCGGACCCTATATTTTGCTTCCAATTTATCAAATTGTGCAACGCCCGAAAATGCGGTCAAGATCACACAAACCGAAAAAATACCAATGGTTACAAAAATTCGATTTAATTTAAGCGTTCTGATAAGATGATTTTGTATCCCCCTAAATGCTAACATCATGGCACAAATAATAAAAATGTCCGTGTAGATTATATAATGGGCGGCATGGTATGACCTAAGCGCGTTAACAGCTGCATAGCTTATCGTTATAAGTATGAACAAAATACAATTTTCTTTACGTTCCCCTCTACAAAAAACTAAAAAATAGACCAAAAGAGCAACGAGCCAATATTGTAAGTTGACGTAGGGCATAATAAAAGCCCCTGCCCCTTGCAAACCGGCAGTCAAACTGGTTGAACATTTAACAGCCTTATAGATAATCCATGGATGATAAACAACCCACAATGTTTTTTCCCAGTATGTTAGGCTCGTTGAAATACCGATCTTGGGAATTAGAAAAATTAAAGGAACAATTAGGGAGAAAATAAGACCGCTCAAAAAATTAATAAAGTTTTCCAGCTTTGCATATAGCCAGAACAATTTCTTATTGCCCGGCCTTAAAACGCACAGAGGCCCGAACAAAGCGAGAATGGATAGAGCTGGAATATAATAGGGTGTATAGCGAGTACAAAAAAGAAGAACAAAACTCGAAATTAGTGTTAATATGATAGCAGGAAAAATACGGAATAGATAACAGTAATTGATTTGCAAAAAACCTCTTAATAAACCTTTCCGAAATGTAGATGGTGCAGTGACACAAGAACAGCTATCCTCCCTCATAGTATATTCTTCAAAACGCCCTTTTTCTATAAATAAAAACCAAAAAATTATTATGGCAAGAAAAGGATATGCTTGAATCTTGGTATAGATAGCAAGCCCCGAAAAAATCCCGGAAAGTATTAAAAAGGTAACATAATTAGATATCTTTTGCGCTCGAAGAGATAGAAGCATAAACAGGAAGGCAAGAGAACCGGATATAACGGCAACAAGCTCTGTTCTTATTATAAGAGATTGATACATAGTTCCATAAGAAACCGTACCCATAAAGAACCCAAGCGGGAAAAAAAGCATCGAACCTGTCAATTGCCATGCGATGCCCCCAATAATAGTGCAAAGCATAATAGCGGCGACTAAACTGAAGGTCCTCCCCGATCCAATAATCCAAGGCCAGTAAGTAAGTGGATCCGAAGATTCCTCCAAATCAGTTATGGCTGAAACCGGTGTGATCCCCATTTTTTTCATCAGACTAAGAAAATATGAATAAAGCAATTTTGTACCAACCCCTGGATGAACAGAGTGTTTAGGACTAAGCCCACTATTTAAGGCCATGGCCTCTACCGAAATAAACATATCCTGGTCAATTGTGTGATACCAAGGGTCCTTTTCATGGAGGGAATGATTGTTGTAAACAAAGATCCCTCCCATTAAACCTGTAATTACTACGATAAAGATTATGGAATAGACCCCTCTTTTCGGCATCACATCTCCTTTTGGTAAAAGGCTTTGCAAAAAACCTCTTTTGTCCGTTCCACAACATCTTGATCCATACACAGTTTCATTCCATATTCATGTGCACGTATGACAAGTTTGCTAAAAGCGGCTTCATTCATGTCGGCACATTTCTCGAGAACAGATTGATATTCTTCCGGTTCCTCTAACGGCAGATCCCATCCTACTCCCTTTTTCTCCAATCCTCGCCATGGTGTCCTGTCACTGATTAAGACCGGACACCCGGCCATGAAAGCCTCCACAATGATCTGGCCATAATTCTCTCCCAAGGTTGGCAGGAATAAAAGGTCATGCTTCATTAGCACAGAAGCCACCTGTTCAGGTCTTACAGCGCCACTATATCTTGCATCAATATTATCGGGTAACTGGTTGATAATCAATTGGCATTCCTTCCAGTAAGATTTGTTTTCTATCGGACCATAAATACTAAGCTGGATTTTTGCATTCATACCTTTCAGAATTTTTAAAGCCCCATCAAGATTCTTCATATGGGATATGCGAGACAGGAATAAGGTCTTTAGACGGCCTTTATTTTTTTTATGCCGCAGACCCAAGCCAGTTTTCGTGTAGTAAGTTGGTGGAAAATTAGGAGCAATCTCAATACAAACATCTTTTCCGAATCGTTCTCTAATATATTTCTTTTCATACTCACTAGATGCCTGCCAAATGACATTTCGATATAGGCCAATCAATTTTGATAAATTAATATATACTTGTTTCTTAAACCTCTTGAGAGCAAGGGCACCAGAAGAGAATTCTCCCCTGGGAGCAAGTACAACAGGCATATCAGGAATCAGCCGCAATCTTCTTAAAAGCAGAGGTTTGAAAGTAAAAAACGGCGAAAAAAAACTGTTTAAATAGAGAACGTCGTGCTTCTTCGACAAAATTACATCTCTAATTCCCCTAAAAGAATGATTTGAAGGGGAAAGATAGCATGCTTCAGCCTTATCTATAATCTGCCAAGAATCGACTTTAATTCCTTGATATGGGGTCAAATCTCCAAGATCGCGATCCCGTGTCACTATCGCAAAATGAAACTCATCGCCAAGCTTTTCCAAGAGATTGGAAAGTGTTCGTATTGGACCACCGGCCTTGTATCCCGGAAGGAAATAATCAGCTAGGCACAGAATATTCATTTTATTCAAACATTTTAAGAAAAGAAAATGGACTTGGCAAATATCTATTTTAGGAATTGGTGGACAGTTGCGGAGACATGATTTGAATCTAGCAAGGGGCGAGAAGAACCATGAACCTCTGTGCCACCGCAAAAGCCAGGAAACTGTCCCTTTACTACATAATGCTTAATGGCAAGAATAAACCCAACAGAAAACCATAACCCAAAGGACACCATTCCATCACTGATTACAGTATGAGCTTTAACAAATAAAATAGCCCAGCCAACAGGGATAAAGAAAAGCGACAGCGCTACACAGTAGCTTCGATGCCTTCTAAGAGTCAGTAAGCATTGCCGCAAAGAGCTCAACATAAGAGCATACATGGCTACAAAGGCCAGGAAACCAAAAATTCCTAATTCAACTAATAATTTCGTAATCCCACTATCGCCACCTATTCTATTGACTTGGTTGGAAGCAAGACGCTCCTTATCCTGAAGGAGTCGAGCTTCCTGCCCGTGAGTGCCTGTTCCCATGCCAAAGACCATTTCGCTAATAGTGAAATTTTCAATGTATGTTTTAAAGGAATCTTTGAAATACATATTAAATCTCATTTTCCACTGGGCCTGATCTTGAAGAATTGCCTTATATCTGAAATTATTAGCGGTAATTGACTCTTTATCCCAGTTTAGAGCCGTTGCCCAAACAATCAGGCCCGCGAGCACAATAACGCTTATCCTAATCAGTTTGTTTAAGGAGGTACCCTTTCTAAAAACCCAAATATAAACATGGAATAATATAAATATTACCACGGCTTCCGATGCCCCTGTTATAATGTTTCCCATGCCAAAAATTAAAAATGTCACAAAACATGTCTTTCTCAAACCAAAGTAAACAGAGAGCCCAAATAGGTAAGGGTAAACGAGGAAAAGAAAACGTCCATACCTTTTTGAAGATGCAAAAGTCCCTGGAATCAGATCAACAAAATATGTCCCGAATGAATGGATCCTGTGATCCATGCTTTTCATACCTACGTCCAATAGTCCAGGATCAACGCTTGATTGGTAAATAGAGAGGAAAATGACTGGGAGCGATAAAAACAGAAGAAAATGATAAAGATTTCTCAAATCATTTTCAGATCGTAAGAAGAAAAGCCCAAACGTAATTGCCGGAACATACAACAGATACGTGCGCAAACCTGAGAACCCAAGAATCAGGTAAGGTATGCTCGGATTTAAAGACTGGATAATTGCAATACATCCCAAATTAAGAAGCAACAGCTGAATGTTTAGCGGAATATAACTCAATATTTTTTCTTTTTTAAATAGGCAATATTGTATAAGAAATACAGCAAATATAAATACTGCCAACCCATCCGCCACCATCAAGAGCGCTTTGGGGAAGCCCGCTATCACCTTCCTTATTAGATCTACAATAACGAACGAAAAAGCAATTGTCATTAATCCCCAACGCCAGTTTTTTAAGATTTTAAACACCAGTACACCACAACCGATAACCGCAAGCCCATATTTAGCAGGGAATGCGGCAGACATCCCCCCAACAATAACTCCCAGCACAATAAACAAACAACTGTATATTAATGTTGTAGTCCCGAACAACGTCATACCTTGGCAATCACTTTTCATTGTCCCAACAAGTTTCCACTCAAGTAAGCGGCTTTCTCATTCATCCTTTACAAAAATGTCTTCGGAAAGGCCAAATTTTAGAATTGCCCAGATGGCCTTACATCCGTCCTTCCAGTTTATTTTTTTCCCTTCATGATATGTCCGGCCATAATAATTAATGGAAATCTCAAAAACCTTTGCATTTCTCTTTGCCAGCTTTATTGTTATTTCTGGCTCAAATCTAAAATCATTGCTTTTTATCGGAATGCTTTTTAGAAGGGATGTTTTTATTGCTTTATAGCAGGTTTCCATGTCCGTCAAATTAAGATTTGAAATTAAATTGGACAGAAAGGTTAAAAATTTGTTGCCCAGTTCATGCCTGAACATCAAAACCCGTCTGTATTCATAGACCATAAATCGTGAACCGTACACCGCATCCGCACCTTGTTCAACAAACAGAGGAACCATTCTTAAAATGTCTTTCGGAGAGTATTCAAGGTCTGCATCATGAATGATTGAGATTTCGCAGGAAGCTTCTCTTAGGGCAGTTTGAACAGCCTTCCCTTTCCCCATATTGCACTCGTGATGCAGAAATTTCCAAACAATCTTTTTGCTCTCAAGCGGAAGTTCTTTTGAAAGGCGCTTCAATATTTCATCGGTCTTATCCGTAGAATTGTCATCCACAACGATAACTTGAATCCTCTCAAGCAACTGGCTCTCTTCAAGTACAAACAGCCGACTCAGGCTTTCTTCTACAAAGTCTTCCTCATTATATACAGGGACCAAAACAGACAGTGACGTTTTCTCGTTCATAAAAAACCTCTAGTATTCATTTGGTCTCAGGAAAAAGATATTGGAGTTGCTAGCGGAAAATTGGGAGATTCTCATAAAACAATGACAGCGATACGGTCGGCCTATGATTACCCTTTCCCATCAGTGATGGCTTATTAGCCTATCTTTATTAAAACAACCTTTGTTTTCCTATAGAGATTCCTAATTCGTGACCAGCAAAGAGAAACTTCCCGCTCCCACAAAACATGTGAGTTTGTGTTTTCCCTCAATTCCCACATCAACCTCATCATGTTTTTTCCACCAGGCAAATAACTCCAGTCGCGATCCTCATAGAGGACATAAGTTGCGTCTAATTTAGCCAATTCCTTATCCAATTCATCAATCGACTTAATCTTGTTCCAATCAATCAACCCTGATAACCACGGATCGGCCCGAAGATACTCCCGATCAAGATAATATGTATGACCCGAAGTTACACTAACAAGGAGTTTTGCGTCCTTAGGCAAGCTTCTATTTATCCACTCATATTCATTATGAAACCAGGTTGCCCGATGATATTTTTCAAGATCACGATCAAGGTAGTATCCAATATAGTCGCCTGAGTAAAAAGCGCCTAAAGCAACACCATATAACAGCGTTATTCCGATAACACCGAGATACACATACTTCGGCACCTTGTTCTTGAAGGAATCAAACTGACCGGCTAAAGATGTGGCTACTATGAGGGCAAAAGGGAGAATATAAACGGCAAAACGGGGATATAGTCTTGGCTGGAAAATCCACCATATGCTAAAAAACGAAATGATTCCTGTTTTAAAGAAAAAATCGTTCTTTCTGCCTAAGAATAATCCGGCGATCATTAGCAGCCAAATCGTAAAAGGTATCATAGGGAATAAAACAAGGTCTTTCAAAGCCGATAAGGTACCTGCGATGGAATGGCTGCCTGCAAGCGACTCAACATAGTTTTTTGCAACAAGATAAAGATAAGTGTTAGTACCTGGGAACAAATCCAGCAATAAAGGCCAAACCGGATTACCGACATTGACCGCATTTCTGATGTACCATGGAGATGCTACTATCGACATGACTAAAAGAGCCCCGAGCAAATAATATACCCGCCTTCCTATACCTATGCCGCTTAATTCTTTCCAAGCAAGGAGAAAAAACCAAGGAATAAATAATACTGCATGATACTTTACACCGAGGGCAAAACCTAGTGAACCAAATGCACAATAAACCATTATAGGAAAGGGGCGTTTAGCTTCTTTATCACTTGTCAAAAAAAACATTCCAGCGAGTATATAGAACACAAGAACCCAATCATTCGTAACAATGTGAGCTTCATGATAAGAAATGGGAATAAGTAGGAACAACACAACCAGGATCCGTGGATGTTTGATTCGCCATTTTGAACACAAAGAAATTGTCATAACGACTGATAAAAAGAAATATATACAATGCGCGAATTTCATTCCAATACCACCCAAAAAATAATAAACAGGCAAAAAAAGGGTGCTAAAATACATCGGAAAATTGTAATGAAAATATGGCCTGAACTCTAAACCTTCGTGGGAAACCATATCATTAAGCTGTGCTAAATGGTATCGCATGGCATCGCCCGAGCGTGGAGGAGTCCCCGCAAGCAATAAATACCATACGAAGATAGCGATCATAAGCGCAGAAAAAAGGATAGCGCTTTTCCCATCGTTAAAAATATATCGGCCTATGAGAGAAAAAAATGATTTAGAGAAATAGATTATCTGTTTTATCTGAAAGCTTGTTATAGCTCCAGCGATCAATAACAGGGATAAGAGAAACACGTAATTGATATGATGCGTTTGCGCTAACACATAAAGAACACCTCCAAGCAAGGCCGAACCGATAATGAGTGAGCCAACAAAAACATGTTCCGATCTCAGACCCAGCCGTGTAACAACAGGCATTCCTGCACCACAGATAAGGCAAAAATAAATGAACGTCCCACTAAGTTCCAGACACCATCTTGCTAACATAATCGTAGACCTTGTCGGCTGCCTTTCATAGGCTCAGAACCCATAGATGGTACTATTCATTAGGTGAAACCAGGAATCCACTTTTGATATCACCGTTTTTCCTCAATCGAAGGTTAGCTTTAGGATATGGTGTACATGGTAGTTCCGCCCACCAACACAAGCCTTTCTCATCGGGACTATATAACGTTAGCCCAGATGTTGTTACGAATCGACTTAACTCCGTCTTTGGGTTGTGACCAAAACCATGAAGCCGTACAATTTCTGCGAATGTCGACCGTTTTGATTCTAAAAACAACAAACCACCGCAAATCAATATTGCTACGCCAAATGATGCTTTAAGAAAACTTGTCAGAACCTTAGGGTATTTTTGTAGACCATACCTCCTAAATGCAACAGCTAAGGATCCTGCCCCAAGATACCATATGGCACCTACAATAAACCTTGGATCCGGCGCCATGAAAAACCAAAAAACGAGAGCCATAAAAGCAGGAAGAAGAAACAGAATGTCAAAAACAAAATCAGGATCTCTAATGTTTCGCCGATATACTACCATCGCAAAACCTATTATGCTTAGAAATAAAGGCGCCCAGAAATTGAATAACCATCTAGAAATTAATGATCTTTTCAGCCACGGTAATAACCATCGCCAACTTGCTAGGACCTCATCGGAACTGGCTTTGGGTTGCCGTGCCCAGCTCCTTACTTTCTTGCTTTCATAAACAGCCTTTTCAGGTGGAATCTTCCATTCCACATTAAAAGCAGGAACAACAGATGGAAAAGCGGCATAACCACTAAGAATAACGCCGCGTGCCGTCCACGGGACCAATACAAGAATCAATGAACCAAGAATCCAAAGCATTTCTTTACGAGTTTTATCTCGCGTATTGTAGTCAAATCGACACACCAGATATTTTCCTAAAGCAACAAATGACGACGCACAACCAATAATAATGAAACTAAGTTTTATTGAAATACCAATTGCGGAGAGGGCTATGATAAAAAATGTTCCGTATGCAACATCACTCTTAGTATATTTGCTAATAAAAAGCAGTTTGCACAACTCAATGCCTATAAGCATGCTTAGCAAAATTACAGCAATATCAGGCGAAGGGTCAAACGCATTTCGGAAATAATAATACAAGACAGGAATAATTAGCAGAATCCGGAAAATATCATAGGTTTGAACCCTGTTGCTATTTCTTATCACCTTTGACACACTTAGCCCGATCTGCAAAGAAAATACAAACAACAACAGACCAATCCCGATGTGATTTGACATATGTGTCCAAGGGCTTACATCTAAAAGGGAGAGATAAAGAAAGTAAGAGTTATTAAAGGCTAAACGAAAATGAAGGTTTCCCAAGCCCGGAATTATGGGATATGATGATCCCCATTGAATCACTGACAGATGGTAAAGGCCCTGATCACCGTGAAATGACTCAAACCCGCCCATGGCTCGATTTGCTAACAGTAAGGCAAATAAACACATTACTATTGAAAACTTAATCTTCGGAACCATATCGATCACGAAGAGTTGTGCAAACCGGTCTCTATTCCAAATGGCACCTGCCATACCCAAAATCAGCACACAAACAGTTGCCTTTAAATCCACTGGAGCCAGGAGATGCCAAATCTGCTGCATCATTATTACATAGGCCCATCCAACCCAGAAAGCTGATAAGAGAAATTCTACCCCCTGATTCTTTACACCGAATAGCCTTTGGATAGACAACCCAATTCCGCAAAAAATCACAAACAATATGAACCAGGTGATTACAATTGAAATGACGCCCGAAATCATCATCTTCGAAAACTTGTTGCAAGAATTAAGGTAGCTATTTTCACCATAGTTGAGTGGTTGGCTTGGCGATATGACCGAAAGTTGTATTTAAGAGATTTGGTGGCGAATCTTTTTCGATATTATAGCGATCTCTTGATTTTAGACAGTTTTGATAATAATCTTCATAATTTTCGATACACTTGTATATAGCGCTCCTGAATTTCATCAAACTTTTTTCCTTTATCAAAATCCCATCATAATAACTGTTTATTATTTCTGGCAAACCACCAACATGTGGGGCTATTGCTGGTATTCCATAACTCTTGGCCTCTAAAACGCTGTACGGGCAATTTTCGACTGGACTGGTTACTAACAATATATCTAAGTCTTCATATATACTATCAGTATTTATTACTTCACCATGAATCTCAACATACTGCCCATATTCCAAAGATATGCTTTCTAACATATCCCCTTCACCGTAAACATTAAAAATAAGATTTTTGTCATCAATCATTTTTGCAATCTCACAATACAATTTTATACCTTTTTCATTGGATATCCTTCCTATAAACCCTATTTTAACATTTCCCCTGTCCATTTTTTTTTCTTTATCAACGTTTGGAATTCTAACCAAATTATGACATACAAGTGAATTTTTGTATCTTAACCAAAAATAATTATTTTCCCAACACGCCTTGGTGTATAATGAGACATAGATAATTCGATCACAAAATATACTTGCTATCCCCCCAGCTATTTCCAGTAACTTCCTTCTTTTAGAATATGATAAAATAACACTGTGATGTGTAATAAATATACGGCTTCCCTCTCTAAATTTTAAAAACAAAAAAATAGGCAAATATATCATCAAAATAACATAATTATTTAAGCATATTAATGATATATCCCTATTTTTAACAAATTGGATTATCTTTTTATAGCTTTTCATTCTCTTTGTCCATAATCCTATCTTTCTGATACAAACATTTTCCCTCGCACTATCAGTAAGTTTTTTCTCAACAATTTCAGGTGCCTCTTCCACTAAAAAAATTTGAAACTCTTTTTCTAAAAAATTTATTTGATTACATATATGGGTGGTTACTCCACCTTGATTTGGTCTATATGAAAGAAACAAAATATTCTTACCATGTTTTCTGCCAGCTACCATTTCCATCTTTATGAGAAAACACCCCCGGATAGCAATTGTTATGGATTTTTTTAGTGAAGCACTTTAAATAGTCTCTTCCGAAACGGCGGAATACAGAAAAATAAACCTAAACGGACAAGTTTCATTGGACCAATCATAGAGAGTGGATTCTTTACAAAGCCGCCCAGAAAGAGCCGTAAAGCCAAGCCATAGCGCCCTGCCAGAACCAGTTGATCACCCTGTCTGAATAGATATATTTCACTTTTTTGGACAGGGATTTCCATCGCGACCTCTTTTCTTGCCTCACCTATATCCTTAGAAATCCCGCTTTTTCTTTCAGCAGCTAAACGGCGAACCGTTGTTGCAACCAGAACCTGTTCATAGCAATTATTGCTTGAGACAGAACCCGCCGTACAGCGATGATGATAAAGCACCTCAGCTAAATTAGCTGCGCCATAACGTTCGCACAGTTTCCAAAATAAATCATAATCTTGAGAACAACGAAATGACTCACAATACCCCCCGGCTTTTTCGGCCGCTACTTTTCTCAAGCAAACTGAACCATGCACAAAAGGATTCATAATTTGAAAGGATTTTAGAATATCGTCAGAGCCAATTGGAAGATTACTACGCCAAAGCCGGGCTCCGTTTTCCTGATGCAACATAACGTTGGTTCCCACGATTGCAATTTCTGGGTATCTCGCCATAAATTCCACCTGCTTTTCAATACGTTCCGCTTCCGACCAATCATCGGAATCTTGGCGACAAATGAGTCTTCCACGACACAGTGAAAGCCCAACATTTAGTGTTTTTGTCAAACCCCTATGCGGCTCTCGGTGCAATCGAATACGCATATCTTTCTGTGCGAAACCATCGAGAATTTGAAGCATCCTTGTGTTGGTTGAGCCATCATCTAAAATTACAAACTCAAAATCACGAAAAGATTGGTTCAAAATGCACGCTATCGCTTTTTCAAGAAACTCAGGCCTTTCATTGTATACTGCCAGCAATACCGACACTTCGGGTCTATTTTTTAACATGTAAGATGGTCAAAAATTGCATGTTCTCTCTTGATGATCTGAGAGAGTGTGAATTTGTTTCTAATCGTTCTAACTGCACTTATTCCGAATTTTTTCGAACTCCTTTCACTAATAGCTCTATTCATTGCAATATGGATGTTTGATGCATCCGTTCCCTGTGCAAGGAAACCGTTATATTCGTCTTCAATTACTTCTTTGATCCCATCGACATTTGTTCCAATGCACAACAATCCACAGGCCATTGCCTCTAATAACGTTTTTGGCATTCCTTCATAAAGGGATGGCAAGATGTAATAACGATAGCGATTTAAGATTTCAGGTAAATCGTTGTTAGAAACAACACCCATAAAATTTACACGAGCGTTTAATTTGTTTGCCCAACATTCTAATTCATCCTGCAGCTTGCCTCCACCATAAATATCTAAAGTTAAGTGAGTTTTCGTTACAGCCTCAATAAGGTTGAATAGATTTTTTTGTTCGCATAACCGACCGACAAAAACAATCCTATTTTCATATTTCTTGCAGTTCCTAGGGTAGAATAGTTCGTTGTCTGTGAAGTTATAGATAACCTTGGTTTTTTCTCTTGAAAAACCATATTTTGAAGAAATATATTCTTCAGCTTGTTGGCTTGAAACAATTCCAATATCTGCAAACCGATATGCAACACGTTCCACCAATTCATATAATTTGGGCCTAAATGTTGATTTTAATTCTTTTTGGAGAAAAACGCTCAAAACATACCCGGTCCTTACAATTAGGGGTTTTTTGTACAAAATTTTTGAAATAACTGCCGTCCAGCTGCCGTCCATCTGATTGGTCTTTAATATGTGAGCCTTTCTTAGATGTTTAGAATGGATCAACGGTATGATGAAAGAATATATTAACGGACCCCACTTTCCCCTGAAAAAACGGGACATTGGAAAAACATCGATATCAGGATGTAGCCGATTCTCTGACTTTAGCTGGTTCGCCCAATCAGCATCGTTTGTGCCATACGTCAGCCAATACACCTTCCTAAGATTTCCATTGGCTAAGTGTGCTTCATAAACTAGTTTTTCACGAGCAAAAAGGCCCGTCTCCAACCATCTTTCGAGGGAAATCCCACGGGTAAAAAATAGCGCAAGTATCATAAAGCGATACCACTCGTTTGCCTTTTAAAGACCATTAAAACCATGTGTGAGGCCCACGGACGTAGTAGTTTGTCAAGTAATCTTCTTACAAGTTTGGTCTTTTGTGTTCCTCCATCATAAATAGCTTGCATACAGCTCTTTCCAGTTCGGATTTCATCCTTAAAACCCTTTACACCATCAAAACATTTCTTGAGAATCAACTTGAACTCATACACCCCAAACGCCTCGATTACCCGATGCTGGTCCAGAGCAAACTGATAGAAATTCGCAACCAAGTCTCCATTTCCAGGCCATATCTCATACAGGCCTTTCCTCACCTTGATTTGTCTCAATTTGCTAATGTGCGGGAATGTTAAAAACAGATAGCCATCTTTTCTGATAACTCTGCGCATTTCGCTCAATATTTCGTCATACCCATCATAGAAATGCTCGATAACACCTAAAGACCAATAACCGTCAATACTTTCATCTTGCAAAGGTAAATTGCGAACATCCCCCAAAGTAGGTTGGACCTCAGGCCGATACCGCTTCACAAAGTCGATCGTCTTAGGGGTAAAATCTAACGCAATTGTTCTGTAACCAGACAAGTGAAGATTCCAACTATTTTGAGCAAGACCTGCCCCTCCTTCGAGTATAAGACTTTTTGTTGGTAGATGCTTTCCTGTCGTATTCACCACAAAATTAGATGGCGAAACTATTGGCTTATAAAGGATTGAGGCATCCATTCTTCCCCAATGCTCATCCCAAAAGCGTTCGTTCGCCCGGCTTTTGACATAGACCAGGCGATTATTGTTGGGATCGTAGTAACGCATCATTTCTTCCAAGTTATCAGGTTGAAATTAGGGGGCACCCTTTTTTGGCCTAACTTCCACCCATATCTCTCCCCATTGGATCTCCCTATGAACTATCAAAAACCCAGCCTGCTCCATTTCTCTGGCAAACCGTTTTTGGGTATACTCAATGTAATGGGTACTGTCCAACCGATAATCGACGCCTAATTCGTCCATCAGGGGCACTCGCCAATCACGTTCATAAAGCGGTACGCGGATAAGCCAGCGTTTAGACTTCAACCTTTCTTGCGCGGACTTCAAGAATTTTATCCGGTTCGGCAAATGCTCCAGTACATTGGACATAACAGCAACATCAAAAGATTGGTCGGGCACTTCCTTTAACACATCCCCACGCACATAACGCACATTAGGATGAGAAAACCTCTCAATAGCTTCACGGTAGTTCCTCTCGGACAATTCAATGCCTGTCACCGCTGCACCTGCCTTCTCAGCCATATCATATGAAAGAGCACCGTTGCCGCAACCAATATCTATGACCGTGTCATCCCGAGCCAGCCGATCTACAAAGAAATCGTGGTATCTCATCAGCCGGTGTTTTGGGTGCGTTCCATTGTCATAATCACAGGCTAATTTGCCGGTAAGGGCATAAATCTTATTATTCAATTGGAGTAAGAGTTTCAACCCCGCCTTTGGGCCACGTCCGGCGGCTAAAAGCCATGCCAGCGCCGCTATCGCGGAGACGCAAAACCGCCCTGGAAGCCATCTAAACAGCATACCGCTTGAAGCAAGAATAGCGGCCATGTGTTTCTTTACCTTCATCACCCCTAATCGTTCATCGGCATCGTTCATCATAACGCAAAAATAGTTTGCATTTTGTTTTGTGCATGTCTTTGTCTGATTTTATCTGTGTCTGTCCGTGTGGGTCTGTGGTAAATTTTGCCCTCTGTTTTCTGCTCAAAACTTCAAGCCTTATGCGCCTTCCAGACCTCCGCCCCTTCCGGGGCATCCTCGCCCAGTAATTCCAGGCATAATGCAATAGCCCATGTAAACATGGTCGTTCCGTGCAGATCACTTAAAGGCAAGCCCTTGCTCACACAGGCAGAATAGTAGCGCGTTTGCGCCTTGTCCTTGTAGAACGGAAAACTACCGTCGGCATGACGAAACTCCACAACTCTTTTAAGGGCATCCTGAGCCAGTTTCTTGATTTCCCCGGCCCGATAACCTTCTTCAACACCCTTCTGAGCCTGGTAAACCACAAATAAACGATTTAGAAAACCACATCCGTCCGATTCAAACGGCTGCTTCAGGGAAAAATCGAGCAAAACGCGGGTATCGGGATATGGACGATCCAGCCACTGTAAGCCCGAAAACACCTTCATAGATCCGTTAATTTTGATATCATCCGATGGATTTCCCTGATACCACGTCCCAGTCGCAGGGTCATAATACTTGGACAATTGTTCTAAAAAGATATCAATAAACTGTTCATAATCTCTTGGAACGCCAAAGCATTTTTTGTTGACAGCCAGCATAAACAACTGGTGACTGACATGGCTGGCAGCACCCCACGGATTACGCCAGTCCAAAACCTGGACATAGCGTACCACATCATCACCACTGGTTACCTCCAAAGGCAAAGGGAACTTTGGACTGGCCTCCACCATTAGCAAGGTTGCGGCCGATTGCCGAGTCTCCGCCCGAAGGCTCTCTGTTAGTCGGTTTTGCAACGAAGACCAAGTGCATCGGCCCGAAAGTACGCGCAAGTAATCTTTCATATCAGGCTTCACATTTGCAGCAAGCCAAGGGTCTTTAAACCACCCTTCAGATGTTTGAAACGACTTTACAAAGTCAACGCAGGCTATGCGCATTTTTTCATCCCAAGATTCCCAAATCCCAGTCTGCCAAGCAATTTTCATAGCAAAGCATGTGGCCATTTGCCCTGATTGGCCTTTAGTTGGGACATAAGAACCTTCAGAGCAAAAACGAAAGCGCCCAAGTTCCAACCCAGACGCCATTTTTTCCAGCCAATCACCTATCGAATGCCGCATTGTATGAGGGGCCAATATTTTTTCACTCATTAATTATGCCGTCCAGTCTCGAGTGTCAAGCATCGTGCAATCACGCCTCATACGTGATTTGAGGCCCAGTTTCGCTATTTTAATTTACTGACTATGTTTCGTCGCAGCCTTGCTATTCGTTCACTCGCCCTCCATAACCCAATGCCTCCAAGCACCCGAGAATACCCAAGCCATGTCAACCGTTTTGGAACATATTCGCCTCTTTGCATTGCCTCATATATCGAATCCATAAAGGTATAATAGGCATTGCCCACTTCTTCCATGTTTGGCAATACTATTCCTTGTTGGTAGTTCATGTAATGCTGGATAATTTTATCTATCAATGTGGGGATTTCCTCCACATTTTTAAATACCTCACCGGAATTACCAGCGATTTCAGGATGGCCGGCATCATTTCTAACTATTGCCGGGAGACCACAATGGAGCGCTTCAATCAGCGAATTTGAACATGGATCGTTTTTTGATGCTGTAATAAAAATATCACTTTTTTTAAGCTCCTTTGCCAACTCCCAACTGGGTAACGGTCTTATATGTTGAATATTTTTAAATTCAACCGGCGAGTTGCCCACAAAGATCATTTCATAGCGGGAGAAATCCAGGTGCCGATCAAGCCACTGGTAGGCATCAAATCCCTTATTCCAGTTTGCCGACCAACTGGTTGCAATGAGGCGGGTTTTTCCCCCAGATTTTATAAACTTACGGTCTATAGGGTTAAATATCGACTTATCAGGTGCATTCATAATCGTTGTTTCAAATGTCGTCTTCGGTATGCCTAAATCTATATTTTTTTTCTTTGACCATTCGGACTGAAAAACGGTGCCATCTGCTATTTGTTTCATTGCGGTGTAAGCTACTGCGTCCCGTCTGTCATCAGGGCTGTTATATAGCCTAATGGGTCCGTCAATACGATGGATAAATAAACAATCAGGATATTTATGCTTAAGATTGGCCGTTTCCCTAATACATTGATAGCTATTGAACAATAACAGATCTGCACTCATAGCATTATCTGAATATGAACCCCTCGAAAGAAAATACTCTTTGAGGGCTTTGAGAAATTGATTGCCGCCCCCACTGGGTTCATTCTTTAAATCAAAGATAATTTTGATTTTCACAATGTTATCCTACTATAGCCTTTTCTCAGTGCAACTCAATTCGTGTCCACAAATCCTCGGAAAAACTCCTCCCAGAGCCCCAGTTGTGACACATAAGAGTTGGAGTGTGCTGTCTTAAACGCATTGGCCAGGACTTCCCCTATATTATTATTGTCTGTCAACACCTTCCCCGCCATGTACGCTAGGCCTTCAGCATCCTCAACATCAACCATCCATCCGTTTTCACCAGGGTGGACCAGATCCATAGCCTGCCCTACTTTAGTAGTCACAAGAGGGATACCACAGGCCATGGCTTCCAATACTGCTTTGGGTCCACCCTCCTCTCTGGATGCAACTATGTAAAGGTCTAAACATTGATACAGTTCATTGATCTCTGGATAGTCCTTGAGATAAATGTGTTTGTAGGGAATCTTGGCTTTTTCAAGCCCATTTTTCACAAATCCCCGAGCTGGTCCGGAGAGTAGAACGAAAAGATCTGGAACGGATTCTCTCAATATCGTCACTACCTTCAGAAATGTATCTGGCCCCTTTATCAGCTTGGGTGTATTCCCTTCACCCCACCCATTGCCGTCTTTCTGAAAAGACCCAATCACTACGGCATGTTGAGGAATACCATACTTATCTCTCATAGACTTTCGCGATTGTGGGGTCTGTCGCTTAAAAAAGTCCATATTGATACCTATGGGGATTAAGAATACTTTAGATGGATCAATACCTGTATTTAAAACAAGGTTTCGCATATGGGCATGGGAAACCTGTATACGGAATATCATCCTGTGAAAACGCCTGAGGTTATCGTAGCATTCAGCTGCAACCGAATCACGGGAATCGGGATAACCGTGAAAGTAAGGAAAAGCTACGCGATTGGGCATTAAAAGGTAGTTTCGGGGATATCTCAAAATATATTTGTTGGGGAAAAATATGGATTGGCGCGGTAATCCAACTGAAATAGGCACTGACGAGCGAGTCTTAATGCCTAACTTACTTGCGATTTTAGCTATCTCTAGCATCTCCCAACTAAGAACCCACTTGGCACCATCCGACACAAACACAATATCGCTGTAAGGTCTCAGAGAAAAGGAATATGGAAGGTTCCGGAAGAGGGATTTCGTTGATATTTCATATCGACAAAACAAGTTTTTCATTCCTCCCCACTCAAACTCCAGAAACCTACAGAACATCCTTATGACCCAGCAGGCTCACCAGGCGGAGAGTCCGCCATCAACTACGAGGTTCTGCCCTGTCACATAGCTTGAGGCATCAGAGGCTAAGAAGACAAGGGCACCTACCATCTCCCCGGGCTGTGCCATCCTGTTCAAGGGGACCCTAGCGGAATATTTCCTTTTGAAGTCTTCATTCTGTCCGCTCTCAACCCCGCCCGGTGTCAAGGTGTTCACCCTGATACCATCATTTGCCCACAGAGTAGCAAGGTGCCTGGTCAGGGCATTTACAGCCCCTTTCGATGCCGAGTAAACTGCTGGGGTATTAATCTGCCGACCGAGATAAAACGAGCCCTCGTAAATCCTATGATCAGGCCCCCTCATACCGTAGATAGAGGAGGTCTGGATTACGGAACCACCGCGACCCTGCTTGAGTAACTGACGACCTACCGCCTGCGCCACAAGAAACAGGCCGTCAAGGTTCACGGACATTACCTGCCGCCAGGTTCCAAGATCATACTCCTCAAATGGAGCAAAGAATGCATCCAGATCTTCGGATTTCCAGGCGGCGTTATTGTGCAGAACTGCAATCTCACCGAGGTCGGCAACTACCCTGTCCACCATATGTGCAACCGCTCCGGAATCCGTGATGTCACAGCTGATACCAATAATCCTGGTCCCATATTGGTCTCCAAGTTCCTTAGCATAAGCTAAAACCGCGTCACCATCTAAGTCCACCACCGCCAGATCTGCCCCATGCGCCGCCAAGCCTGCACAAAATCTGCGCCCCAGGATACCCAAACCGCCGGTAACAATCGCGGTTTTTCCAATCAGTTGAAATTTATCTTTTCGATAGTCCATCCATATTCCTTACCTGTATTCAAGTAAGCCTTTTAAAGCCGGTCTGGATAATATCCCCTTTCAAAAATCCGGTGGCCTCACGCGAGTCAATAGCCTTTTTGATTATTGCAAAGGCCTGGTCGGAATCGGCTATAAACTTGTCAATGATTTCTGCGGAATAGGCATATGTGGTGTAGACCGCAGCCCCAACCAGATATCCCCTGGCCAGCATTTCCTGGGCGTAAAGGGTCTGCAGGACAAGGGGATTGTCTTGGACAAACGATAAATGCGTCAACGGCGGGATCCCGCTGATATGAATTTTCAGGCCGTGCTTATCTGCCAGTTGTTCCCAACCCTGGTTGATTCTTTTTCCGTAAGCCACTAGATCATCTTGCACCCGGCATGATTCCATCTTCTGCAAAGTGGCGATAGCAGCGGTAAACCCTATCCTCTCGGTCCAGAAAGTTGAACTGATAAAGCTCTCCTGTGCGTATTCCATAAACTTCCGCCGACCGACTATCGCCGAAATTGGGAACCCGTTTCCCAAGGCCTTGCCAAATAAAACAATGTCCGGTATAACCTCTCCGGTCAGATGAATCCCTCCCAGGTTCATCCTGAATCCGGATGTAATCTCATCAAAGATCAAAACCGCTGCGGTCCGATCGGCTATCTGCCTTACCCCTTCCAGGAAACCTTCATCAGGGGCAACACTCCTTTGAGGTTCCATAATTATAACTCCTAGATCGTCCCCGTGTTCACGGGCGATAGCTTCCAGCTCATCAAGCCGGTTATAGCTAAACGGCAGGGCTGTTTTTCGAAGTTCACTAGGAACCCCGGCCGGAACCAGACCTGCAAGCAGGTGTTGGTCAAGACCGGAATCATCGCCGAGATTGGCAGCCAGATACCAATCATGCCAACCGTGATAGCCGCAGAATGCGACCTTGCTTCTGCGGGTCGCGGCCCGGGCTATTCTCACCGCAATAGCACAGGCCTCGCCGCCGGTCCTGGCAAACCGGACCATATCAGCCCACGGATGCAGGCCAACCAGTTTTTCCGCCAACTCCATTTCCTCGTGTGAATTCAGGGAGCACATGGAACCGTTGCCGATAGCCTCCATAACCGCCGCGTTAACCTCATCGTCGGCATATCCCAGGACACAGCTCCCCACCCCCATCTGGGCAAAATCGTAGTAGCGACTCCCATCCAGAGCCCATACTTCACAACCCTTGGCCTTTTTGTAGTAAGCGGGCCATAGGCCCGGCAAAAACCGTTCACTCCGCTTAGAGAGAAGCTGATTTCCTCCCGGAATAATTTTTTTGGCCCGTTCCCAGAGTGTTTGTCCTTTTATCTTCAATTGGTCATCCTCGTATACAAATTGTTTCAACCACGGTTTTTCTTTGGTACTATAAATGTTTTTTCACTTTTGATTCTTTCTGCTTAATATGTTTGTTTTCAGCACTTCACACATACTTTCCTTGCCCACTGCTACTTCTATACTTTGTTCTGCAATCCTTCAGCATTATATATAATCCGATGAGCTCTTGCCTGGTCCAAATAAGAGTGAGGTGTGTAGAACCTGGCGCCTAATTTAATTTTGTCAAAAATCCCAGTTCTGTCGTCTGCATACACTTCACTAAGCGCGATAGTGCCTTCTTTGGCGGCAATAAAGATATGCCCGTTATGTATTCTATAAACTATGCCATACTGAAAAGGATGATAGGAAGCCTCCCCTTGTGTTTTAAACCCTTTTTTCAACCTTAGCTTTTGTCCATTCAGAAATGTAGTAGCGCCAGCATAGGGATCATCAAAAGCATTAATAAAAAGTTCAATCTCATCAGCAGTCCAATCCCAATTAATATACCCATTAATCTCTGTATTCACACGGGGCCAGTATGTTCCAAAGTTTTCGTTTTGCGGAACAGGGATGAGATCATCATCGCTTTCAATAGCATCCAGAAAAGCAAGGAGGAGCTTATCTTCCTTTTCCTGAGCGAAAGCTAAATAATCTTTTGGGATGCGACAGGTTAACGGGAAGGTAAACTCCTTAAACATAAACACATCGCCGGCATCAATCCCTGCCTCCAGCTTATGTATTGAGAAGCCACCGAAATGATCCTGGGATAGAATTTTCCAAGTATAGACCCCACCGCCCTTACCTCTAGGTATTACCGAAGCATGAATGTTATATAACCTTCCCTCAAAAAGATCGATCACATCCTGTTTAAAAATCCAGACTGCAGAAATTGAAAGTCCAATTGTGTTCGGTGTAATGTGTCCTTCGATTTCTTTTGGCGAAAGCTCATTAATTTTAGAAAATGCTAAGCCTTCCTTGTCCAAATTATCCCTTAATGTCCCAAAATCATTTATTTCTTCATTTAAATGCATTGTTTCTGAGAAAATCATAAGTTCATATTTCTTCTTTATTATCTCCTTAGCGATTTTCAACAGGGCGATACTTCCACCAAACAATATCATTTTTTTCGTATTCAGGTTATTCATGTCCAGACCTAAAACTCCCCATCAGACAAATTTTCCAAGTGATTTTCGACTATGAATTCAGCGAACTCCCAGTCAAGCGGTTCATCAATCTCAAGGCCTTCAATATCAGAGACTAAAAATGATAACGTTTTATCGGTATAAAAGCTTTTATTAGATTTAAATGAACTCCACTTGGCAATATAAAATCCGCCGCTGGGTGTCACCTCACTTCTCTCATCCTGCCGTCGTAGAAAACCTTCACGGGCTATTCGGCGTGAAATCACATCAAGATATTCTGATTCTTTCTGAATATAGAATGTGCTGGGGCTAACTTTTCGGACGGCAACAATGTTCTCAGCCTCGTCATTTTTAAAAAGCCTCTTCACCGCCTCAAAAAGGCGATTAGCGTACAAAAAAGGTGAAGTTGGTTCTAAAAGACCAACGGCGTCATATCTTCTCCCGGATGACTCCGCCCACTGCATGGCGTGCCAAATAACATCTGCAGAAGCGGCAGAATCTGTTGAGAGTTCAGAGGGCCGGATAAAAGGAACAGTCACACCGTAATCGGCGGCTATTCTAGCATATTTTTTGCTGTCTGTAGAAATGATCACATCCTCCCTATGGGCAATCTTTAGGGCAGATCTGATTCTATATGCAAGGAGGGGAATACCGCACAAGGGCTTGATATTCTTGTCCGGGATTCCCTTCGAACCCGCACGGGCAGCAATTACCCATAAAACTTTTTCCAACAAACGCATATCAACTTTACTTTTTAATGCTTGACATCTTCACAGTCTGAGTACGATCAGTTCCCGCTGCTCTTGGCTGTCCTGAAATATCAATCCCAAGTGAAAGAACAGTTCAGCTTTTGAGAATACTTTTTGAATTCCACCAATAAATTATCAGCTAAAGGAATTCCATTTTCTATTCGTTCCGATTCTATCTTATCTGCCGCATCACCAGGAATTCTGATATCTGGGTCGCCACAACGTACATCATCAATATATTTTTGCATTAATTCCTGAAATCTCTCTGACGAATCGAAAAAAAACTCTGGATTAATCGCAAAGGCAAAATGACTGGGACCTAGAAAGACTCCACCGTTGATAGATTCTGTTTGTGACCCGAAATGTCCATCACTCAATACTCCGCTTAGAATTTCAATAATCATTGCCACCGAAGCACCTTTGAAAGACCCGAACGGTAGAGCAACTTCCGTTAGTTTCCCGGCAATTTCATAGATAATCTCTTCTTTTCCTGGAGCATTCTTAGGTCTAATGAAGGAATTTAAAGGAGCAGAAATACCTTGTTTTTTATAGTTCGCCAATTTCCCAAAGGACATTACAGCAGAAGAAAAATCGAAAATAAATTGTTTTCCATTCTTTAACGGAGCACCAAATCCAAAAGGATTATTGCCCAAATTTGGATATTCTGCACCAAATGCAGCCATGCTTTGTGAACTATTTGACCCTACCCAAGCGACAAAACCTTCTTTAAGGATTTCAAATAGATAGGGGGTACAGGCTCCAAAATGAGTGGAGTTTCTTACGGTAGCTATTCCAACAGCAAACCGCTTGGCCTTTTCTTTAGCTATTCGAGATGCAACAAGGCAGGAGTGTTGACCCGGTGTTAGTCGTGCGTCGATAACAGCAATAGGCAATTCGGCGTTATCGATTTCAATGGTGGCCGGATTTTGAACCTGACATCTCCGGGCTTCACAACGAGATAATATTTTTGGCAGCATCGCCAAGCCATGAGTATCTATACCTCGCAGTGATGTTGCAATTAAGGAGGTCGTCACATCTCGAGCAATGGTTTCATGGGCACCGGCAGCAGTTAAAAGTTCCAGACAACTATTTCTCAGCCATTGAACATCGTATTTTCTGACAAAATCATTCATAGCAATCTGTATTCTTCAATAGAGGTTAGGTCTGGGATAATACCTATACCAGGTTTTTCTGGAATCTTGATTTTTCCTTCAATCATCTGATAATGTTTTTCTCTATCTAAAGCCCAGAGAAAGGGATTTTCATTGGCATCGATTTCCAGCCAACCACCGGTCTTAGCGCTGGCAGCAATGTGGGCATTGGCAGCCAGCGCGATGATACTGGCAAAATTATGAGGAACCAGTTCTACTTCCTGGCTTTGAGCAACCGCAGAGATTCTTTTACATTCAGTAACACCTCCAGACCAAATGGTATCCGGTTGAACAATATCAATAACATGATTCTCTATCAATTCCGAATAGCCTTGAAGAGTCATTTCCAACTCATAACCGGCAATAGGTGTTTTCAATTGGTCAGATAGTCTCTTCAGTAAGTTAATACCCCTTAGCGATACTGGTTCTTCAATCCACCGAACATTATGTTCAATTAAAATCGGATCAAGGCGTTTTAAATAATGTATATCCATGGTACCATTTGCGTCAACCATGAGATCCCGATCTGATCCGAGCAAGGATCTAACTATTGAAATTCTTTTTGCATCATCTTCCAGGCCAAACCGGCCTATTTTTATCTTTAATGCCCTGGCATCATGTTTTATGGCAGTTGTCACAGATTTTTCCAAAAAATCAAGGTTATTATCTGAAACATAATATCCTCCATTCAAGTAATAGTTGATTGAATTTCTAGACGCTCCCAAAATCTTGTAAAGTGGCAGATTTGCAGTCTTCCCCAAAATGTCCCACAAAGCAATGTCTATTCCACTTAAAGCGTTAATAACTAGACCGCGACGCCCAAAATGAAGACTTGCTTGATAAGCATCGTCATATAATTTAGACGTCATCAGGGGATCTTTTCCGATGAAAAATTCCTCAAAAAACTTCAATGTATTAACAACAAGAGAACCACACCCTGCAAAAGAAGCGGCTTCTCCCCAGCCAGTAATTCCTTTATCTGTTTCGACAGAGACCAGCACGCAAGCCCGTTTAACAATCGTATTCCGTGCATCTGATACAGGGTTAATTAATGGCTTCTCAAAAAAATGAGGAACGATCTTTTTAATTTTCATAAATTACACTCATTTGAATAACAACTCATTTGTTCAAAAATATCATTGACTCATCGATCAAGTTTCGAAACGCTTTCAGGGTGGAAGGGGTGAAACTACATAAATGAGCAAGCTGAGTTTCTTGCTGTAAATTATGACTTAAAGTAAAATGTTTTTCCAAAATTTTCGCTCCTCGATGAAATGCTGCTAAACCAACTGCCGATCCCATGGTATGATCACTGTAGCCGTAATAGGCGTTTTCGCTAAAACTGGTTGGAAGAGACTTTATTTTTGGATGATCAAGAAGGGCAGGATATTCAGCCACACAGTACAAATATTTAATATTTTTGTCGAATCCGAAAGGAAATACCTCCTTATCATATTTCCCAGCAGAAATGATGGTTGGTTTATCAAATGATAAAATCTTTTCACATAATTTTTTATCTTTAAATGCAGTCACACTTGCAATCTTATAGCGTTTTACCCCCAACTCATTAATCCATTCCAACCCTTCCTCATCAAATACTGAGGCCATGAATTCAATTCCCACTGAATCACATGCTGCTTTGATTTGTTTAACCTCATCAAAAGTGAGTTCCAGGAATTTTCTTAAATCATTTCCCCATATCCGCTGGCTGTTGAGAATCTGAATTTTTGCTACATCAGCTCCATTTAGATAACTTAACCAAATCATCCGATCAAGCTTTTGCAGATTTCCACCATGTTGATTGAAAAGATCTACAATTATTTCCACAACGAATCTTCCTTTCTGTAAAGTAATTTAATAAGAGCGATCCCACCTGTTTTCATTTCGACCAAAATCTGATGAGCAAACCCCCTAAAGGTTAATGAAGGAAGTTTGAACATTGTTTCTCAGATCTACTCCGGCGAACCCGTGCTGGGGATCCAAATGCGACAGAGAATGGTGAAATTGATCTGGTTACTACACTACCCGCTCCTATAACGGTTCCTTCACCAATCACAACACCATCACAAATTGTACAATTTGCGCCAATCCAAACATCATCTTCGATCACAATACCGTTCATAGTCTCACCCTGTTTGAAGATAGGAATATCAGTACGATCGAAGTTGTGGTTTGATGGTATGATTACTGTGTGAGTACCTATTCGCACGCCATTGCCAATCGTAAGACCACCAAGTCCAAAAACAACGGAAAATTGATTTAGGCTACAATTATCACCAATTCGAATCTGTCCTTTATATGAAAGAATCTGCGCTGGTGCGCGCATCCTAAATTGCTTGCCAATCTTTATTGATCCCCCACCAACAATCTTGATAACTGCTCCCTTTTCGATGAGTTTAGAAGGATAAATATCGATGTTCGCTTTATTGAACTTTCGACAAAAAGATAAGAGGAAGATTTTGTCTTGAAAGGTTTGCTTTACCCCACTCAATACACCAGCTATCCTTTGAAACTTTCTCTTAATAAGTCTAAACATAATAAAGGTTAGCCATTATGTCAAAAAACTCATTTTGGCCAATTTTTCTGAGAAATTCCTCGAGTTGTACTTTTCCTTTACCAGTTTTCTGGATTCACTCCATAGCAAAGACCTAAATTCATCATCTTCAATCAAAGATGATATTTTTCTCACCCACTCTTCCAAATTATTTAACTCACAGAAAACAAGATGTTTATTGTCCTCAAATTCACTCAAGTCCCAAAACCCCCTCGTTTTGGTTATCACGACTGGTTTCCCGCAGGCCATGGCCTGCAGAGCCACACTTTGCCCTGACGGCTGCAAGGACTCCTTCAATGGTATAATGACCATCATGCAACGCCCGTAGAGAGATCTTAGCCCCTGATCGGATAATATGGCGCTCTGCCATTTACCACTTATCAGCTCAACATTTCTCGGGCACACTGAAGGGCTCAATCTTGAAGTCACAAATTTGAAGCGCATATCTGAGCAATTAGAGGCGATATTTAACAGCAACTCAAAATCACGATTCAGATCGTTACCAACAAAAAGGATATAAGGCTCAGCGTTTCTAGCAGAAATGCCAGAAGGTCGCCAAAAGTCCGTGTCGATGCCAAAAGGAATGAAGACGAACTTATCCTCCAATTCAGGATATTGCGTATCGAAAAAACCATGTTCCCCTTTTCCAAGGGATACAACTTTTCTGCAATGCCCCAATAGTACTCCACAATTCTCTTTACGTTCTTGATAAGCTTCGTTATTAACTTGTTTTAATTTATCCAACACACCAGCAAGTCCCATGTTCAAGTAAATAATCTCTCCTTTTAACCTCCCCTTTTTCTTATGATGAGCAAGTCCTAAAGCAATAGAATCGGTAGTGGCAATGAATACATCATAACGATTCAAATTTTGAATCTGATTCACAAAAAAATGGCTTCTGCTGCCAATTCCAACATCACGGGCAAACGCTTTGTTCAGGTTACGCAATCGCCAATACTCCAAGCTAAGTTTTGGAGGCCGGAGATAATTCGTCTCCATATAATCCACATTCTTCCCATTTTCCTTGAAGTGGGTGTACCCATACAGAAACTCCAGAGGGGCTTCACCTTCAATAGCTTTTTCAATTCTCTCTTTTCGTCCCGAGGTATAAAGAAAGAGTATTCTATTTCTTAGGTGTTGCAACATTATTATTTTGTATTTAAAAGAATGATCTTTTCTTCTCTAAAAACAGTTGATTAAATAAGACAACATCATATAAAGATATCTAATATTTCCAGGACTATCTCACTCAGTTATTCTAAGACGTAGAAAATAAAGGATCTATATCGATACTTTTAAAATTTTGGAAATTCCATTTTTCAAATATCTGATAGGATTCAATCGTTTTATCAATGATCGGCCGTATAATAATGCTGCTTGCTTTTCGGGTGACATTCTTTTGTTAGTTGTAGCGTATTCATCTACTCGTTTAATTATAGCATCTAATATTTCATTTGGTATTGTATTTAATGAATCATGCTCGATAATCGGTATCTTTGCATTCCATTCAAAGCCAATCATAAAAAGATCAATATATATTCCTGTAACAGCTCGGTTGAGTATTTTTCTAAATAATTCTCGCAATATTCTATGCTCATTGCTCCAAGTATCGGACTTATTAATCATATGTAGCTTACCTTCATACCAAAAACAATACTGTCTGTGATGAGTGTTAAACCCTGTATGATCATCAAAAAAAAGTTTATCACAATTATGAAGCAATTCCCAATAAATAGAAGGAACCTCAATATATCCTCGAGGAGCTACACGTGGGAATTCAGAACAAGTTATTTGTAATGCATCATGATCGAAATGTTCAATTAGATGCATGCAGGTGATATAATCAAAAGCATTATCTCGAAATGGTAAATTAAGTGCATCCCCTTGAATGACTACTCTGGATGGCCATTCTTTCCGTAAAGTATTACCTCTTGCTATATCTGGTTCTAATAATACATCTGATTCAGGTGCAGGCCAAATTCCGCAGGCAATTTCAAGAACTAGTCCTTGCGGATTATATTCAGTTTTTCCCGAATTAAACAAACGCATTGTCTGAGTTGCTGTGCAAATCTGTCGGGGGCTTTTTCCATATTTCGAGTATATGAGGTTTATTTAAACCGTAGGAAGTTCTGTTGAAATCGTGAAATAGGCGCGAGAGGATTGTCCCCTTTATTGACCGCACCCGGCCCTGCGTATAAGGTTTGTTTTTTGTACCGGACATGCCTTCTATTATTGGAACGGGAAGCAACGGGTACCACCTGTAATCACAAGCAATTGACATCAAAATAGCCTTTGCGAAGACTCTCTCAATATATTCTTTCTCTTCATCACACACATTCTTTGCAGCATATTGGTGTATTCTCTTAATATACACTTCACTACGAAAACCAACAATTGTTGTATCAATATATGCCAGGTTGTTCGAAAAATTACATACAAAATCATATTCAGAAGGTAAAGATCTTACTATCGATTCAAAATTCCTTACAAATAACCTGCCTGTTACCTTAATGAAATATTTGCATTTTTTCAATGCTCTGGAATGTTCATGTGCATACTCAATCAAACATATTTCCCCATAACTTTTGCCTTTTCCATGATATCTGCCATTTTGATTAAACGAAATGAAATCAACACATATACCATGCTCGTTATCCTTGGCGATCTCTTCTAATTCATTAAGAGGATAACCACTATTCTCAACAAAAACAATATTCTTTATTGCACTCTGTGATTCAATCCATTTTCTTAGAGCCAACTTATAATCATTTAACCGCTGCCTTTCATCATTTCGTTTGGCAAGTTTTTTATCGCCGACCTTTATTGTTCCAGTTAAAAGTAGAACAATGTCTTCGCACACTGTGTTTATACCTCTCTTATCAACTACTGTGTTTTTGACTCTGTATTCGTTTTCCTGGTTGAGGTGGAAGCAAGTTTTCGGGAATAGTGGAGGAAGCCTAGGCAACAGCTGCGGTTTCTTTTATGATTGTCCATAAGATAGCAAATAATGGCAGACAAGGATGCGACTACGACTATCCCACAGCATGTTATCCTAATTCAACATAAGCCCTGAGCTTCGGGTTTCAAACACCTCCATTTTTAATTCATTGCCTGGCAACAAACTCAAGAGTCGCTCCTCAGGGTTTGCCGCCGTATACCCACTCGAGAAGATATGCTGCTTTTCCAGAATATTTTTCAAGTAGGCTTCATCCCCAATCAGTCTATTTATCGCTTCAAAAGCCTCTTCATGGTCTTTTACAACCGCGCAAGAATCTTCATAATCGTAATTTAGGTACCTTTGGGTTTTGGTCATTGTTTTTGTGATAAAAACAACCGGGATATTCAAAAACATCGCATTCAGAAACAAGCTTGGAACCTCACCTAAACAAACCAGTATGTCGCACAAATCCAAGAATCCCACTTCTCTGTCTTTCCATGCCTTTTTTATGTGAGTAACATTGTTGTAACGTTTAGCTATTAGAGAATAATATTCATGATAGTCACCATTGGGGTGTGATTTAATCACAACTTGAAATCTATCAGGTGTACTCAAGAGCCTTAGGAGTTTCCTTAATTCTTTATCATATTCATTCTGCTTGGATCCAAGATTTATCCAAAAGCCACCCCACGATCTCGTAGCTACCACAATTTTTACCGGTAACCTAAAATCTTGTTTTTTATTACTTATGCTCACTTTCCTGTTTCCAAGAACTGCAATTCTTTCAGAATTTATTGACTTTGCCAGGGTCAGTTTGTCTCTTTCTCCATGTGCTAGCACCGTATTGCTCAAATATTGAGTCTCAGGATAGGACAAGGGCTGAAGGCTATGATGAGCGCTAAGATTTTTAATTCCCATTTCCTTGGCCGTTATAATGCTCGCCCGCATCCCAGCGAGGTCACCATCGGAACCGACATACACATTTACTTTAGATTTCTTAAATAAAAAATACGCTAACCTGTCATAAATAAAACCCTGCCGATACTCGAAGAAAAGATTATAAAGCGTATTAATCAAAACATATGCATTTTGAAGCGATACGACTTTTTGACGTTTAACCCATTTTTTAAAACATAGAGCATGTCGGATAAACAACCTGTTATATCCTACCATACACGTAAAACGCTGTTTCAAAAGAAAATTAGACAATTTCGGACCGTATGTGTGTCCTTTTGATATTTCTTCATCTACAACATAAGATGAAAACTTTGGCGATATTTCATCACTAGTGTTGAAGCCAACAACCTTGCCAGGTCTCCAAATAGCATTTATTATTCTTAAACCTGTTTTATTTATAACAACATCTTTCAATCGGCTATAATCCAAGAATCTAGATATGTCTGAACCCCAACCATTGATTAGCACATCATAACTCGCCCTCCTTTCTCTAAAATAATTTATCACCATATGCCTCTTTAGAGAATATGGTAAGAATACCTGCATCACATCCTTTAGATACCTTAATAGAATTGAGTAAAATAAAACTACTATGATTCTAAAGAATAAAAACCTATCAATTTGCCTAATAAATTTAATTTCAATTCTCGCTTTTTTAAACTCTTGCACAGAAACGGACTTAAATAGAAAATTCCTTTTCATATTTTTCTGATGGTTTCTAATTGCATGTGAGAAAAAAATACTATTTACCGGTGGTACCAGGTAGACCCATTTTTGTTTTTCAAAAAAAAGCGTTAGCTTTTCCACCACATAAAAAACAACAGTTTGAAAAAATAGAATATCGGGAGCCAACAATCTCTCCATCGCCATTGCATATTTCTTGTCGTCGTTCGAATCAAAAGCGTTCAAGAAATCAGTCGCGACAGAATGGGAGTTCAAATAAGCGCTATGAATCAAAGCCTCCATATCCAATAGATCCCAAATATGACTGGTTCTAATCTTTGATTGAGAGCGAATATACTCAAGACTCTCCAAAGAAAGGGCAATCACTTCAAGTTTCATGGATGGTCTTGAAGACTTATATTTTATGATAGCAATACAATCTTCAACAGTTTCAGCAATTGAAATGTATTGATATGTGTCTTTCACCATAATGTTATTGTGTTTAACCAGTTTAAAATAACGGTATTTTGACAGACTATCTCTTTGCGAGTTTGATAAGCTTATGGTTTAATAGCTGATCAATAATCGATTTAACTGTCCATATCGGTCTATTTATGACTTCAGCCACAGCTAACAAATCATGTTGACCGTCGCAATAGGCCAATACATCTTTTATCAACCTATTTTGGCCAATCATATCCTTTTTGCTGATGTTATTATACAAACCATATTTTCCCAGTTGAGGCTCACATGACTTAATGCAAATATAAATATTATTGATTTCGAATGTTTCAATAAGTCTTTCAACCATTGATAATGATTCATTCAAAGCCATGGGAGATACAAAATCCAAATTGTCAGCTGACGTATGATATTCAGGATACGTTCGATGTTTACTGCGCATTATGGAGCCGATTGGCAGGTCCACACCAGGCGCATTATACTGTCGCTCATCACTTCCCCTGTCGAGGAATTCATAAAGATTATAATCATGTGTAATATGTTTCAAAACGTGCATCGCCACTCTATCGCTGATAGTATTGCCAGCGCGAGTTTTTAAATAAGAGAACTTGCCCGAATCTCCGATACAGGTGATAACGTACCCGCCGAAGACAATGTTTTTTAATCTATCAAAATTTTTTGAAATGTACGTTATCGCCCCTATTGTTTCTGGAAGAAAGAGGAATCTATACGTGTATTTCGTTGACCCGGCTCTATCCATTAATGATTTTGCAAAAAAGGTTGCAATTACCGGTCCGGATAATTCGTCATTTGCCATTGATGGATGACAAACATAGGTTGAAAATAATATTTCTTTTTCGGACTTTCCCTTAACTACAAATTCACCATAGGTCATGGACCCGGGTTCCAAGCTGGAATCTATCTTGATATGATAGTTTCCATCCTTTAATTCGTTCATCTTATTATGGGCCATACAGAAGCCCCATCTTCTCTCATAATAAGACGTGACATACGGGATGAGATCGGGCTGTTCCGGCAATGTGAATAAGTGCTTCTTTAGTTCATCGAGTGTTAAAGTACCCTCAAAAGGGACACTATAGCTGACTATGTGAAGGTTCGACTGCTGATAATCAACCACCCGATTCCCATCATCATCCATGATATATGCATCTCTTATGTTCCATTCATCTGGTACGATCCAATCGAACGCTTTTGTTCCTGAAGGGACTTCATGTTGAATTAAGGGAATATGTTCTTGAATTATACTGAAGGTCTCCCGAACACCATTTCCTGTAATGCTTCTTGTTATGGGAAAAAGCCGCTCAAGCAGCTCATACATTTCGTTTTTCATTTTGTCAGTCAAAACCCATTCCTTATATTAACCTGATTCTGGTTTCTTGACCACAGCGTAAGGATCTCTTTCAATCATTCGCCTAACACAGTCATGCAGATCTTTCAATCTCATGTAAAAACTATCCCCATAGGGGCAAGATGCTCTAACAAGCTTATGTTCCTTTTGCATTTCATCGCCTATAATATCAAAATTCTCTCTGTAACCCCTATCAACACGATCATAATAATGACATACCATATCAATAAAATCACCGGAAGAATCCATAATCCGCCTGGGGAGTCTCATCCATCTTCGATAGGGGACACGACACATCGTTTCTACATGATGCACATAAGATGCCCCTTCACAAAAACTACACCCCAATAAGAGTAATGAAAATCCTGTCTTGTGAAAGAGATGGAAATCAGATTTCTCCCCAAAAGAAGCTTCGCCGGTTATTATATCGACAATGCCGGCATTTTTTCCAATTGCAGAGTGATTGTGTATAGGACTTCGGCTACGATGGGCATCTGGTAGTTCACGAATATATTCAGACAAAGCGCCCATTAGCGGGGATGGCGTGCACGCAGGATCGTAATCATAATTTTTTTTCCCATTGATATCAAAAATATAATTAGGAACAGCTATTGTTCCCATGGGGCCAACCGCTTTCCGGAGTATGTTATAGACTGCCTCAACACCTCCTTCGATAAATCCAAAAGATAACAATCGACTATGGACCATGATCTGGTCTCCATCAGAGACCCCCAATTTTTCTAAGTGCTCGGCAAACTCTTGCTGTGTTGTTTCTGCTATAGGCATTAAGATTTGTTCATCGCAAAGGCGCAGAGATCGCAGAGTTTACATTTTGTAAAAAATCGGCTTCTAACAGCATCTTTGAATATGTTGCTTCTATCCCGTGATATTTTTTGATATCGTTAGCTCTTAAGGTGTTAATAAATCGTCTAAACTTCTTATAAAATTCAAGATCATATCCCTTGAATTTGAAATAGATATATTCCCACATCGCCCACTCTTCATTGGCATAAATAGGACCCGTCACTTGGAAAAACACTTCATTGAGCATTTTCATGCATTCACCTGAATTCATGGTATTATGCTCCCATTGCAGACCCTTTCCCGAAAGACCATATTTTGCTCGTTGTTGATGTATAGGACTGTTATGCAAATAGTAAAATGGCTGGACATAACAAAAGTCCACTCCGCTTTGATTGAGAAAGTCAATCGTTTCTTGAACGGTCGCTTCCGTTTCCCCAGGAAAGCCTACAATAATTGCAGCGAACGTTACTATATCGTACTTCTTTAAAAGATTGATACCCACTTGAAATTTCTCAACTGTTGCATTTTTATTCATGTTCTTAAGAATTACATCAGAACCACTCTCAATACCCAATAGGCAGGCAGACCAACCACATTGTTTCATTTGCCGCACCGTTTCTTCATCCAAATACTGGCATCGGACAAATGAGTGAACGTCGAAGTTAGTCAAATCATTATCCAGCATGCCTTTAAGCAATAATTTGAACCGTTTCAAGGGCACATTGAGGGTATCATCCAAAAAATGAACGGCCTTAATCTGTTTTTGAGTTAGGACCTTTAGTTGCTTTAGAGTAATTCTAATATCTTTCTCATAAAATCCTCCTCCAACGACTGGATACGAGCAGAATGCACAATTAAACATACAACCCATTGATGTTCTTATTGGCATCAATGTATGGTTCATGTTTACTTTGTTAAAATTAATAGACCACCGGTCTGGGTCATAAGCAGTTTGATTACGGTCTTCAGATTCTTGATGTTTAATAATGCGATTATCAGGATGTTTTTCAATCTCTCCTTTCAAGATGTCAGCAATTTCCCTTTCACCGTACCGTGAGTTGACACAGTATACGTTTTTGGGGAGATCCGAAATGACATCATGTTCCAGATCTGCAGATAGTTCCTTATAAATACCATTTCCACCAAGTACAATTGGGATATGGGAAAACCCACTAAATTCGTCGAGAACTTTATGGACGTGTCCCAAGCCTAAATAAAACGTCGTCGATAAAAAAAGATGTGTTGGCTTAAATCCATCGATTTTCTCTATGACAGCTTGTCTGTTGGTTTCATTGATATTGTTGATAAAAAGTGTCCTGGTTTCAGGGCTTAAATTGGCAATCAAGCTCTCAATATAAATTCCTGAAAAAAGGGGCATATCCCAGATGTTGAAATGATTGGGCTGCTTATCCATAATGTGAGTCAGCAGGCAAAACTCATTCCACAGTTTGTCCCCATATTCTACCTTCACCCAGCGATGAAGATCAGAAAACATTTTTGCAGCAGGTTTACTCTTGTTTAAAAGATCAATTTGTTTTTCATCAATATCAAAATGTGAGACAAAAACTATTCTCTTTTCCACCGATTTCATATTTGACCTCGTGTTGAAAAATGTGTAACACTAATTCTTGGAGCATTTGTAAGCGCCAAAAGAACCCCATCTTTTCTCCGCCTGCGAGGCGTGTAATAATCGGGCAACCTTTTAACCCATGAGAGTGGATGCCCATGACCAATCGAATCAGCGAAGACAATCAAGCCAGACCCCAGCGACGTTGGCAGGCCCATGTAAACGCGGCGGAAAAGAGCGGCCTGAGCCGTGCCGAATATTGCAGGCGATACAATCTATCCTACCCCACGATGACCTATTGGAAACGAAAGCTCTCCAGGTCAAATAATCGTCACGCAACGCTCGTTCCAGTAACTCTTCCAGCTGCATTAATGCGAAATGGGGGGCAGCATAATCAGGCAGAGCTGCAAATC
>Ga0233431_1000395_pt1 | contig 98863 bp, 86 predicted proteins | sample SI_118_April2016_FD_179867 | JGI IMG/M metagenome (GOLD analysis project Ga0233431, IMG submission 179867) | Seawater microbial communities from Saanich Inlet, British Columbia, Canada - SI_118_April2016_200_MG | ecosystem: Environmental > Aquatic > Marine > Inlet | place: Canada: British... | reverse complement strand
TAGTTTGTGAATACTTTAATTATTGGCTTTATAGCCTTTTTCAGGTGACATGAATCTTTCTTTCTCTTTCATTTTTTTGGTACAATTGAGATGTTTATCGCCAAGTTAATAATTTCTCAACTCTAAGCGTCTTCAAAAAAGGCAGGATTCCGATCCCAAGCTTAACCGTCTGCAGCGAGTTATCAATGGCGGCTCGGTTATTCAGGTTGAAAACACAGCGCTTCTTGATGGTGGTTTTGTCTCGACCTATACAGATATCACAGATCTTAAACGAACCGAACAACAGATTTCTCGGTCTCTGGAAAGGCAGTCATTGCTCAGGCGCCTTCTCTCTATTCCCATCCAGCAACTCACGCTTGAAGACGCTTTAAACCAAGCTCTGAAGTGCATTCTTGATATATCATTTGTCGCCATTCAAACCAGGGGAGTTATTTTCCTGATGAAAGAGGATGGCAGTGGATTGAACATGATTGCCCAATCTGGATTACACCCCGAACAGCTCACAATCTGTAAATTTGTTCCCAACGGCACCTGCATGTGCGGCCGTGTGGCAGTGTCCGGGAAGAGCCAGTTCGCCAGCCATGTAGGCGAACAGCACGATATAAGGTACAAAGGAATGAAGGATCATGGGCATTACTGCATTCCAATCCGATCTGAGGAAAAAACATTGGGTGCCATCGCGCTCAGTGTACCGGCAGGGCATCCGGATAATAAAGACGAGCTGGAAATGCTACAGACCATCGGCAATACACTAGGTCTTATCGTGGAGCGCAAAAAAGCACAGCTAGAGTTATTAAAACTCTTCACGGCAGTGCAACACAGTTCAGCAATCATTGTTGTGACCGACGCCGATGGAATCATTGAATATATCAATGAAAAATTTACAGACATAACTGGGTACTCGGAGCAAGAGGCATTGAGCAGAAAAACGAATATTTTGCGTTCTGAAGAAACAAAAATCGATCAGTACCAGGATCTGTGGTCAACATTGAATGCGGGAAACGATTGGAACGGAACCTTTCTCAATCGGAAAAAAGACGGGACGCATTTCTGGCAGAAATCTTCCATCTCACCCATTAAAAACAGTAAGGGTCAAATCACGAACTTTGTCAGCGTCGGAGAGGACATCACCGAACAGAAAATCGTGTTGGAGGAGCGGGACAATGCAATGCACCTGATCGGTGATAGCATTCAATACGCCAGTCGCATCCAGCGTTCGATATTGCCGATGAAAGAGGTCTTTAACAAGGCAGTGTCAGACTATTTTGTGCTGTGGGAGCCCAGGGATGTGGTTGGTGGGGATATTTACTGGCATCGTGCCTGGGGCTCCGGTTCATTGATCATTTTAGGTGACTGTACCGGTCACGGCGTCCCCGGTGCTTTCATGACCTTGATTTCTAATGGTGCTCTGGACGAGGCATATCTGGAAACCCCGCCCGGCGATCCAGCGACCTTGCTGCAACGCATGCATCAGTTAATCCAGCAATCATTGGGCCAAGGCAAGGATCAGAATGGCAAGTCTGATGATGGCATAGAATTGGGAGCCTGTTTCCTGAAAGGTAACGGCAGAACCCTCGTCTTTGCAGGTGCCCGATTTGACCTGTTCATCCTGCAGAACGGCGAAGTCGAAATCATCAAAGGGACCAAAGCAGGCCTGGGTTACCGCGAAACGCCATATGATGTTCAGTTTACAAACCATGAGGTCGAGCTTTCCCCGGACCAGACATTTTACATGACCTCCGATGGCTTGATCGACCAGGTTGGCGGAGAAAAGAGGCGGGGTTTTGGCAAACGGCGGTTTACATCGTTGATCTCCTCCCTGGCGGATGTACCTCTATCTGAACAAGGCCCTTTGGTCCTACAGGCACTTGTTGAATACCAAGGTGACGAAAACCGACGGGACGATGTATCAGTCATTGGTTTCAATCCAAAACAGACTGCCGTCCGTATCAACAGACCCAAAACCTCAGAATTGAGTCCGCTCCCGCTTGTCGACTGTCGGCTGATAGATGAAGATCATCGAAAACTCTACACTTTTATAGACAAGCTGAAACAGTCCATCGACAGTGGCAAAGGCAAGACTTCCGCTCTGGAGATAATAGGCGAACTCGCTTCGTATACGCAATGGCATTTTCGTCATGAGGAGCGGTTGATGCAAGAGTACGGCTACCCGAATCAGGCTGAGCATGAGACGACTCACAACCAACTGATTGATCAGGTTTCGGAGGTAATAAGGGGTATCCAGGATGATGAAAAGGATATCTCAATAGATCTGATGCAGATTTTACAGGAGTGGTTGAAAAACCATATCCTGGATTCTGATAAACAACTGGCGGATTTTTTAAACAGTCTTGGTGGATTACATGATGTTAACGAGGAGCAGCTTGACGAACCAGCCGACCAGGCAAGTTCCGGTCAGAATTTTTTTGTTCTGGATGATTCGTTACTGGTTGGATATAACGTCATTGATGGTGACCACCAAAAACTGGTCGATATCATGAACAAGCTCAATAATGCTCTTGTTAACGAGAGAGGGAGAGAAGAAATAACCGAAACGCTGAATCATTTGACCGACTACACCGCCTGGCACTTCCGCCATGAAGTCAGGTTGATGCAATCCAATGAATACCCGGACTTGGACAAACATAAAAGAGAACATGAGCTGCTCATTTCTCAGCTCCAGGAAATTCAAGAGTCATTCAAGGATGATCAAGAAACGCCTTTTAAGTTGAATGCGCTTCTCAAAAGCTGGTTAATTGACCATATCAAGAAAGTTGACAGAGAATTAGCCGCTTTTATGGTATCCAGATGATATATCCACTATGCATCATAATCAATCAACCGGAGAGAGTAAATGATTGCTGAAGAGATGCTTTACTTTAGAGAGATCTTGGCCGACAGGGGAATACAGTTTTGTTACTGCGGTTATATAACGGAAGATATCCTTTCCGGGATCGGCAGCTCTCTCAAACAAAAATTGGCAATGGAAAACACAAACAGGGAGGTTGCAAGGGCCGTCTTCTCCCTCTTTGTTGAGCAGGTGCAGAATGTGATTCGCTATTCAGCAGAAAAAAAGTTGAGCGCAGCGGATTCCGGTCTTTCTGATGTTGAGTTGCCATTTGGCCTGTTCTCAGTTGGAAAGAAGGATGATTACTATTTTGTAGCCTGTGGTAACATGATACCCACTGGAGATGTGGAACGACTGCGGGGAAATCTCATCAAGATCCAAAACATGGATAAATCTGAACTCAAAGCCTTGTATAAAGAGATCCTCAGAGGTAAGACGCCGGAAGGAAGTAAAGGAGCCGGGGTTGGTTTTATTGACATTGCCCGCCGGACTACAAAAGGCCTCGAGTTTGATTTTCACGAAATAAACTCAGAATTCGCTTTTTTTGCTTTGAAAGCTTATATCTAGCTATATTTATTTAACATTATATGGTTTAAAACCGATGGATAATATAAAAATCAATCGTACTGAACGGTCTCCCGATATCGATTTCAATTTCCAGAATAATGTTTTCAGCATTCGAGGTGAATCATACCCGGAAGATGTCCCAGCCTTTTTTGGCCCGCCTATCAGCTCTCTGGAAAGCTATTTAGATGGGGTTTCGGAAGGAAATGTCGAGTTTAACTTTGAACTGATTTATTTTAACAGCACCAGCGCTAAAGTGATGATGAAACTGTTTGACTTCCTGGATGAAACAGCCCGGAAGGGAGTGAATATCGCCATTAACTGGTTCTACGAATCCGACGATGATAACATGGAAGAATTGGGGATCGAATTTGGAGAAGACCTGGAGGCTGCTGCATTTAACCTGAAACCTATTGAAGCCTGAGATGAGTTACGAAATCTTTGATGAGGAAATGGAGGCCATTCAGAGGGCAGAAGTTTTTCTGGAATCCCGTAATATCAGTTCACAAGTTGTGGAGAAGGCCTTTAAAACCCTTTTAAAGGATTATGGAAAGCTATTCAAATCGGTCAAACGTCTAATGCGACTTTCTGACCGGAACGAGCAGAAGCTGAAGGAGGTTACCACATCCCTGGACGAGAAGAACAACATGCTGGAAGACCTCTCCGGAAAGCTGGCCAAATACCTGTCCCCACAAGTCTATGAATTAATTTTCAGTGGAGCTAAGAAAGTCCAGCTGACCACCGATCGCAAAAAACTTACGATCTTCTTTTCGGATATTAAGGATTTCACAGCCACAACAGACGACCTCGAACCGGAGGATATTACTTTCCTGCTCAATGACTACCTGACTGAAATGTCAGAGATTGCCCTAAGGTATGGAGCGACGATTGACAAATTTATCGGAGATGCCATCCTGATATTTTTCGGGGATCCCGCCACACGCGGCGTTCGCGAAGATGCCATGGCCTGCGTGCAGATGGCCATCGAGATGCAACGCCATATGATGGACATCCGTACCAAATGGAAAGAGATGGGTTATACCAGACCTTTTCATATGCGGGTGGGGATCAATACCGGTTTCTGCAATGTGGGTAATTTTGGTAGTGCTGATCGGATGGACTACACCATCATCGGAGGTGAAGTAAACCTGGCATCCCGTTTGGAAGGTGTCGCGGATCCAGACGGGATCACCCTTTCCCACGAGACCTATACACTGGTCAATGATTTCATCAATGCCGAAAAGGGCGAGTCAATCTCCGTCAAGGGTATTCGCCGAAAAATCACACCTTATAAAATAACCGGAATTTTTAACGATACCAATGAAGAAAGACGATTTCTACGTTCAGACCGGAATGGCATAAAGATTTTTGTCGATTTTGACAAACTGGATGAAGAGAGCCGTTCCCTGGCAATCGATGATATGAGGGCCGCAATCAAAAGATTGAGCAAATTGGACGAAAAGACAGATAATTCCGAATAATGTAGCCTAATATGTACATCCACAAGTCTGTTTTAAGAGGCTATTGGATTGCTATAGAAAAAGTGTCATACCAGTCCTACAAATATTGTTTCCTGCAAAATTTAACCTGAGAATAGGAGCCGGATCATGGCGTTTATTGATTGGAGTGAGGACTTGAGTATCGGATTCAAAGAAGTCGACAACGACCACAGGAAACTTGTCGATATGGTTAACAATATCCATGATACGATCGGCCAGGAACTAGTTACGGATATATTGATTGAGTTACTGGAAGAGCTTTTAAGTTACACCAGCTGGCATTTTAGACACGAGGAGCGCCTCATGCAGATTCACGGTGATCCCGAAATGCCGAACCATAAGCAGGAACACGAAGATCTGGAGCAACAGGCAACAGAATTGTATGAAAAGTTTCTGGGCGGAGATAATAACGTTCCTGCTATGCTTTTGCCGTTCCTTAAGACCTGGTTATCCGATCATATTGTTGGTACTGACAAAAAGATGGGCCAGTTTTTAACACAGCAAACAGAAGGAACGACTAATTCAACACCCATTCAGTGGACGGGTGATTCCTGAGACAATGGACAGCAATCTCAGGGAGCTTATCGTCTCAAACTATCGGATAATGTATCAGGTGTCAGAGCGCTTTATTACTGTGTTTAGGGTCCACTATATTATTCTCTATCTATCCGACAAGCCAAGCGCATAAAAGCCGGACCTCCCCAGAACCTCACCTGCGATCACCAATAACGCTGCAATCGGGATTAACGCTGCCCATGGCTCTGAATTCGCGGTTATCAGGACAAGCATCGCAAACAGGACACCCAGGCCTGAACACCCCAATCCCAGCATCGTCAGAGATTTGTACTGCTTGATATTTGCCTCGTTTTCTGACGAGGCTGATACCATATTACTGATATGCCTGCCTTTATCCTGCTTTAACCTTGAAAACAGGGGCCATTGCTGAACGAATCGCAGGAACAGTATCGCAATAAACAGGTAACCGAGCATGTTCAAAATTTTGGTTACCAATGGCTCGACAGATCCGCTTGAGAGAAAGATCAGAAATGAGCTGACAATCCCAAAAATGACAACACTCCCAAAAAAACTCGTGAAGGTGTTTAGATCGGTCCATCCCGGCCGTCCGGTTGCATAATAAATATTCGCCATACTCAACACGGCCACAACGCCAACAAGAGCGGTTATCCAGGACAAAAATGTGCTGTTTCCATCTCCTGATTCCACTAAAAATGTCACCAGCCAGAGAGCGCAATATGCCGATGTCAACACAACTTCACGACTGAGCCAGGATGACCTGATATTCTTTATTGCCGACGGTGCTCTGAGCGGATTCCCGAGGTGAAAAAGGGAAATCAGCATCCCCGCGATAACAACCGGCCCTGCAAAAAACATCGCAAAAACGGCAAGTCGTCGATTCGCATCAAAATCCAGATTGCCTGCCATAAACGTGCGATATATGGCAAAAAAGAGCACCAGACCCACAGACAACTGCACCAGTATACTATTCGCTATCAAAGACCACTCTTTGCGTAACATGTGTACGTATCTCCAAGAAATCTGTTTTAAATAAGGTAATAAATTGAAGGAGCAGTCCCTTTGTCCTCAAGAAACCGCATGACCTTTCGTTTCTTCAATAGTTGTGCAACCTCACTATCACTATCTTCGATATCCCCAAAAAAGCGGGCTTTTGCCGGGCACACATCGATGCAGTTCGGTTCCAGGCCCTGATCGATCCGGTGGTGGCAAAAGGTGCACTTGGAGACCGTTCCTTTCTGCTGTGGATCTATACCACTGTCACCCAGCGGGTATGTGGAATAGTATTCCGGCTTTTCGTCGTTGTAAGTCCGGACGTTGCTGTATGGGCATGCCATAATACAAGCCCGGCATCCAATACAATCATCATAATTCTGCATGACGATTCCATCCTCGCGGACATAGGTCGCTTCTGCCGGACACGCCTTGACACAGGAGGGATTCTCACATTGTTGACAATTCAGGGTTAAAAACTGCATTTCCAGATTCGGAAAGGTCCCGTACGTTGTATCCATGGAGTCTCCGCCATAAGTCAACACCCGGTTCCACCAGACATGATTGGGAAGATTATTCCCGGACTTACAGGCCAGCGCGCAGGTGTGGCAACCGATACATCGCTTTATATCCACCAGCATGCTATATCTTGTTTGTTTCATTTAGTTTACCGTTTCAAATAATCGATCGAAATAGGATGTTTTTCGGGTTCTTATGCTTGTCGGACTTCACAGAGCACATCGTAAAAACACTGATTATAGCTTGTTGTATTGACGTGATCTGTCGTCAGTTCCTGATAGGAGCCTTCCTTGAATTGATCGCGCTGCCATCCTTTTGGCGCCGTCACCATTCCGGGGCGCTGCCCTTCGCTCAATACCGCCTTCAGCACTACCCGCCCCCTGTCATTAAACACTTCCACCATATCACCGGTTTCAATCCGCCGCTCTTTGGCGTCTTTGGGGTGGATTTTCAGTTCCGGTTCCGGGTCCAGTTCTCTGAGCCAGGGCGATTCATGCCATTGACTGTGAAGCCGCCAGCGCTGGCGAATGGTATGAAACACCAGCGGGAATTTCTCAATCAGCGGATTATCCGGCCAGGCCTCAATGGGTGGTTCAAATTCCGGCAGGTGCTCCTTGCTCTGGTCGACCATCACGCCACAATTCACCCTGGGTTTTGGATTTTCCAGGTAAAACTCCAGCCTTCCGGAAGGTGTCGGAAATTGATCTCCGTGCCAATTGATCCATTCGCTCGGCAGTGTCTGGATGACCTTTTCCTCTTGCAGCCGCTCCCAGGTCAACCCGCTGTTACGGGCTGAATCGGTATTGATGAGTATCTGCACCAGTTCTTCATCGGTGTGGTTGTAGTGTTCTCCCAGTCCCATTTCCTTTGTGATTAACCGGAAAATATCCAGATCCAACTTGGATTCAAATGCCGGTTCCACCGCTTTTTCACTAAGCGTTGTGTTGGGCTGGTCAGGACCTTGTGCGAATTCCAGTCTTTCAAACCAATGGGAGGCAGGCAGGACGATATCGGCGTACCTGGTGGTATCCGTTTCCACCAGGATCCACATGCGATACAGTTAACAGCCGGTCCGTCAAACGGTGTGGCTACCTCCCTTGTATAACCGCGACTCTTGTATCCGATAGCGGATACGCCCACCACTTCACGACATACCCTGACGCATTGGCCACAGAGGATACACCCTTTCTGGTTATCCTCAAATCGAGATTTTTCAACCCCTATCCGTGCTGCAAGCTCATTCAATGTCGAGCTGTATGGGTTCGGGAAGGGACCGTTCAAAAAATGGTATCTGATACTTCGGCTTTTCTCCATTATAAGCAATATAGTGCGCATTTGGTTGACTTCAGCAAAAAAGAAAGATAGCCTTTATCTAAATACGCAATATATTGCTTAATCATAAGGTGAATATGGATCAAATTTCAATTGGTAAAACAATCAAAGAGCGACGAAAATTTCTGCGGATTGATCAATTGTCTTTCTGCGACATTGCTGAACTCTCCCAACATACGCTGAGTAGCATCGAAAATGGAACAGGCAACCCATCCCTTTCAATGCTGATCAAAGTCCTTGATGTATTGGGAATGGAGCTGAAAATCGACATTAAGAGAGTTGACTGATGGGGAAAAAAGCAAGGGTATATCAGAATGGTATATTGGCTGGTACATTGGAAAAAAAAGCCAACGATCACTATATTTTCGAATATGACTTCACCTATTTTCATGATCACTCTAAAGAACCCGTCAGTTTAACGCTGCCAAAGTCCAAAAGGATTCATGTAAGTAACCACCTGTTTTCTTACTTTTATGGTTTGCTTGCCGAAGGAAACTTAAAGGCACTTCAATGCCAGAAACTCAAAATAGATGAAAACGACGATTTTACCCGTCTGATTAAAACCGCTCATATAGATGTTATCGGATGTACAACCATTAAAGAGATCCCCGAATGAATCCCTGCCCATCCTGCCTGAAAGAAGTCAGACAAAAGGATAGTTTCTGTCTAAAATGTTCAAAAGAGCTGTTTGGTGGAAATAGAAAGATAAAACCGCTTCTGAGCTTCGATAAGCAGCAATACGTTTCTTTTAAACGGGACGCCTCTGGAAGTTTTTCTATTTCGGGTGTTCAGGATAAAATTTCACTATCAATCCATGAAGACAGCCTGACACCAACGAAAACCGGCGGTTTATATATCTTAAAACCGGTTCCGACACTAGAGGTCCCCCTATTTCAAAATGATATCCCCGCAAATGAACATCTGACTATGCAATTGGCCAAACAGGTTTATAAGATCAAAACAGCATCCAGCTGCCTGGTACGTTTTAATGATGGTGAACCGGCTTATTTAACAAAAAGATTCGACATTTCGGATGATGCAAAGATCGCGCAGGAAGATTTTTGTCAATTATTGAATATGACCGAGGAAACACATGGTCAAAACTATAAATACGATTCCAGTTATGAACAGGCAGCTTCAGTTGTAAAAACTTACTGTTCAGCTTCTCAAATTGAAAGTGAAAAATATTTTTTTTTGCTGCTGTTCTGCTATCTGTTTTCCAATGGAGATGCCCACCTCAAAAATTTCTCCCTTCAGCAAACCCCATACAATGATTATATCTTAGCACCAGCCTATGATCTGATTTCAACATCAGTCCACTTCCCTGATGAGGCGCGTACTGCTCTCGATCTGTTTTCAAACTATGAATCTGATAGTTTCAGAGCAAACGGCTTTTATAAAAAATTCGATTTTCTTACACTGGCAGAGTTCATGGAGGTGAAAGAAAATCGGGCTTCTTCTTTTATTGACAGGTTTTTTGCAGAATATGAAAATGCCTTGGAATTAGTCCACCGCTCATTCCTTAGTGATGAAGCAAAAGAGCGCTTTTTAGTACTGTTTAATGATAGGCTGAAGGCGATTGAAAGCTGATGGCCGACTCTCTGTCCGGGTAGTTGGAACCTGAGGCGAAGGCCTTCGTTGACGACTACCCCCAAACTTCCAGATGGTCATGTCGTTTGATGTCGCGCTTGATTGTCAAGGAGAGTAATGGATCCAATTTCATTTCCGTCAGCAGTTCTTTGACCGACTGTTGATCGGAGGCAGTCAACTCCGCGTAGGCTTTCTGCATTCTTGCCAACAGAAAAAACCGCCATGGCTGGGACGGGGCCCGGACCTTTACTCCCCGAAAATCAAATTCAATCATTCCCAGGTTTCTCTTGACCAACGGCTCGCCTGCGACCGGATTATTGGACTCGATCTACCGGTTTATACATTCAGCCACGGCTAAAGACTCTGGTACAAAATCTTCCCCGATCTTGCTTAAAATTGCTTTCAGCGTTTCCGGAATATGATCGTTTTCAATGAATGTTTCACTCATGGTCGGATATTCACCCATATCGCTTTCAGATCGATTCATACGTTCTGTCCAGCGAAAAACATGAAACGCGCTCTTTTTCATCAACATGGATGGGTATGGGTCGCGAGAGAGATGGCCATAAAAAGGGGCGATTAGACCAAAATCTGCAATGGAGGGCTTGCCGCCCAACAGATACGGATATATGGAAAAGTGCTTATTGAGCAGAACTAACAACTCCTCGTAAGCCGATTCCACTGCTGAAGATGTCTCCTGAGTTGCGCCGAGATCCCGACAGGCCTGCCACAACTCGTCCATGAACACCTTCAGCCGGGCTTTCGGGTCGCCGTCCCGGGGATGAAACAAGGTTGAGAAACCCTGCTCAAGAAAATAATCATTCTCTTCCCTGTAATTCCAACGATAATGCATAGCCGGGCGCATCAACCCTTCCAGGCCCATTACATCAAATAGCAATGAAACAATTTTCTGCTTGGGCGTTTCCGGTAAAGCGGATGAAATATGTGATTGTTTTTCAAAATGATCAATGATCAAAGTACTGTCCTGAATGAACTCGCCATTCGGTAATTCAAGTGTGGGCAACTTCCAACGGTGAACAATCGGCAATACATCATTGACATAATGTTCCGTGGTTGGAGCTAACTCCTTATGGGGAATTCCCTGTTTTATCAAATAAGAGCGCGCCTTTCCTGTGAAAAGCGAATAAGGACCGCCGTAGCCCTCAAAGACGCAGGCTTGACGTCTGCGGCTACTCATGCCAGAGATGGCGTGTCTGTAATAGAAGACGAGATAGCGATTTCCCACCAAAGAAGCCGCCGACAAGGGGTGGACTTTCCGGAGGTTGACATTATCGATATCTGGCGGTGGGTCCTGAAGCGAATTCAACCGGCTGGCGCTGACCCGGGCAATGTTCCGCGCCGGCAGATACAACTGCTGGCGATCTCATTCGAATGTCGAGTGAATCCGGTCTGGCCCATGCCCAATTTAATCCCCATGTTAACCGAACTGTCAAAGAAAGGAGTTCGCTCCGGCATCCTGTCCAATGCGCAATTCTATACCGAGTTGATCTTAACTGAGCTTTATGAACGAAAAATGACCGAATTGGGTTTTGATCCGGATCTTTGCTTCTGGTCGTATCTTCATGGAAAAGGCAAACCATCCCTCTCTTTTTTCAATCTCCTGCGTGACCTCCTGAACGAAAAACACGCAATCAAGCCGCAGCAAACACTCTATGTCGGCAATGACATGCTCAAAGATATTTTGCCGTCAGCCACCATCGGCTGGCGAACGGCTCTCTTTGCCGGTGATGGCTATTCACCACAAACTTCATGTTGAGCCGGGACCTGTGTGTGATTGAACGGGTTGGGAGTAGAAAAACCCACCGGGAGGTGGCGTCAACGACCGCCCTCGGAAGACGGCCACGTTCGAAGCTGCAAGCTTCACTTCTCACCGTCGAGAATGAGTTCAATTATATTCAGGTCTCGGCTCTGTTAGGGGAGCTGAGTAACCGTCAATCCACATAACTCATGGCGCAATTACCTCAGCACGTTTGAGTCGTTCCTGATAGGTTTGTTTGAGCTGAAGTTTGGATAGCTTTCCACTTCCCAGTCGGGGTAGCGGATCCGTTTGGATCCGAATTTCCTCCGGAATCTTGAAGCCGGCCAGCCTGCTGGACAGGAATTTCCTTAAGTCTTCTTCGGTCAGATGATAGTCGGGTTTGGTGCCAACCATGGCTACCAGCTTTTCTCCCAGGGCGGGATCCGGTATACCAAACACAGCTGCTTCAATGACTTCGGGGTGCTCGTAAATGGCAAATTCAACCTCGCGGCTGCTGATATTTTCTCCCCCCCGGATAACAATCTCCTTAATTCGATCTGTAATAAAAACATCACTATCCTCATCCATATAGCCCATATCGCCTGTGCGAAACCATCCACCTTCCAGCATGGCCCGAGTCGTTGCCTCTTCGTTCTTCCAATAACAGCGGAAATTCGAAGCGCTTTTAAGGCAAATTTCGCCTTGCGTTCCGGTTGGGAGGTCCTGTCCGGATGGATCCACGATCCTGGCTTCCACCAGGGGTGGCATCGGTCCACCGACGCTGGCCGGTTTTTTCAGGTAGTTTTCCGCGTTGTTATGTGTCCCCAGGGCTGATGTTTCGGTTAATCCATAAGTGGTTACAGTGATGTGACGTCCCATGCGTTCGGCGATGAATTTTAAGTGTTCCGGCGGTCATTGGGCCCCGCCAGCCCCTAGAGTGGATAGACTACTGGTATCGGTCTTCTCAAAGAGAGGAGAATTAACCAGTTGCCAGGACATGACGGGCGGCCCCATTGAGCGAGTGATCCGCTCTTTTTCGATGAGTCGCAGTCCCTCTTCGGCATTCCATTTGTACATCATTACTATTTTCATTCGTGTGGAAAATCCAACAAGAAATCCCCCCAGGAGGCCCGTGACATGGAACAGTGGAACCGACAACAACACTGCTTGACGAAACTGGGTTTTGAGTTGATCTGCCAGATCCGGTGCTACAGCTGCGACCCCCATTATTGGCGCCTGCCAGGACATCAGTGCACTGATCACGGCGCGATGAGTGGCCACTACTCCCTTTGGCTTTCCGGTTGAACCGCTTGTGTACATGATGTAGGCATCATCATCCGGGTGGATCTCTACGTCGGGGAATTCGTCCTGTGTGTGCTGCAGCAGGAAATCAGACAGAGGTAAAACACCGGCGGGCAGATCTTCATCAAATCGTGTTACCAGGAGTGGGATTTTCAGATCTCTGATATGAGGGAGTAACTGGTTCATCCGTTGTTGATCCGCCAGAATGAGGCGGGGTTCACAATCCTCGATACCATACGCCAGCTCTTTTCCCTGCCACCAGGAATTCATCGGAACAGCCAGGGCGCCAATAGCTGTTATCGCCATAAATGCAAGGCAGTATTCCGGGCAGTTGCGCATGACAATCACAACCCGGTCCCCTTTCCTGATGTTGAATTTCGTCATCAGCTGTTCCGCAAAACCAGCAGCAGCCCGATAGACTTCATCAAATGTGTATCTTTCATCCTGGTAAACGAGAAATGTATTGTCATCCTCAGGATACCACTCTTTGAGCTTCTGAATGTAATAATGATCTTCATCCAGACTGGATGTATACACCTCTCTCAAGTTGCTGGGTGCGTTGGCAAATACCGGATATTCAATACCCCGAATGGTCTCCATTTTTGTTTCATATGGAGCACCAGGCTTTGTCACTTCTGAAACTAACTGTTGTATTAACTTATCCATGTTGAACCATGTTTTTTTTAGTATCCATTCAGAATGTCTTCACCACGGAGACACGAAGTACACGGGGAAAAGACTTTTATGTGATTCGATTAAGATGTTTGTTACAAAAACGCCAAAATGGTGTTGTTCGTATTTTCAGTTGAAACCTTTTAAACTCTGTGGCTCTGTGGTGAATAGTTACTTTTTTACCGGATTGAGGAGTTTCAACGTTCCTTTTTGTCACCAGGGCTCCGTACCATCTTCAGCAGATAACGGACGATTTCCTTAACATCATATTGTATCTGTTGCCAGGAGACGTTTTCCACAATATGCCACCGGATCACCGATTGGCTGAAGGTCCCCAGAACCATATTCTGAAAAAGCCGGCCGTTCACTTCCTTCCTGATTGAACCGTCTGATTTCCCCTCTTCCAGACTTCCAGCTATTCGAGCGAACAGTTTCTGCAACGGATCATATGCTTTCGATTTATAAAAATCACGGCTATAGACACCATTCATCACCAGAATTTTACTGAAATCCGGATGCTTCACGGCTATCATCAAAAAATCCGTCAACATCCGTTCCAGCTTGATCAGCAGTGGATTGTCCTGTTCTGAATGCTTGCCACTTCCCGGGTCAGATGCGTCGAAACCATCATTAATTCGCTGAAACCCTTTTATAAAACATGTATTGAGCAATTCCTCTTTGTTCTTGAAATACCAGTATGCCGAGCTGTCTGCGACTTTCGCTTCCTTAACCACATCCTGTATCGTCGAATCATCGTATCCTTTTATACCAAACACCTTTTCTGCGGCCTCTAAAATCCGTTGTTCTTTGTCCTGTTTTTTATGGGTTATTGCTGGCGCAGGTGAAATTAGTGCTTCGATCAAATCCATTAAGTCATCAAAATCATCAACCAAAGGGGTCGTACTTTCCCCAATATTCAATCTCAGATTTCCCATTCCGATGCTAGCAGCGATCATACCCCGAATCACCGGGATATGGAGCGCCTCGTCAAAATCACCTCTGCTGATTCCCTTCTTCAATATTCGGTGAATAATCCCGAAATAACGTCGAATATGGACCTCGTAAGCCTCATGTTTCCAGAATGAAAACTTGGAACGACATTGAAAAAGCGAAATCTGAGTGATGTCTGTCTCCTTATCCGCGCGGTTTAAAAGAAACCAGATGAACCTTCCCAATTGACTCAGCGGCTCACGAATTCCTTTCAAATCCTCTTCAAGCTCATTCATCGAGTCACCAATATTGTCCCCCACTACTGAGAACATCAGATCTTCTTTGTTCTTAAAATAGTGATAAATATTTGAGCTGTGGACACCAACGTCGGATGCGATTTCCGAAATGCTCGCATCCATCCCTTTTGTCGACATGATCGTTTCTGCTGAACGAAGAATCTGTTTCCGCCGTTTCTCTGATTTCTCCTTTCTGGCCAGTGTCGATCCCTTGTCGGATGAATTTAATGCCTGTTTCATGGTCTGTTTAGCCTATATTGGATGGAATAATAATCTAGTTCAATTGCTGCCAAAATCTCTTCCAGATTAAGTGGTCAGTCGAGATATTGTAACATAACTTACTGTTTAATATGCTTATAAATTTTGATTTAACCATTGGTGGGAAATATGACGTTTTGAAATATAATTAGTTATCAATGATGTTTTACAGTTATCAAGTATCATTCAAATTGTAAATACTTTAATAATTTTAATTTAATCTGCTTTTAAGTATTTGTTTAATAAGGTTATTCATTTTTTTGTTGACATATTTCCTGTCTATGACATTATTCCAATACCAATTGATTATATGTCAAAACTTGAAGAATTCAAAATCTACAAGTCTTGCTTGGATTACAATCAGGCTCTGATCATTTGTAAATATTTATCGCATGGCAAGGGCTAATACCCCAGGCGACGTGTTTCCTTGACGCAAACGGGAAACACTTGGCCGCTTGCGGCGGTTTGCATTCAAGTAAGTTTTTTTTCTAACGAAAAGCGATTAGATGTTAGCTGTTTGAAGCTTTTGCCAATCGCTTAAAGCTAAAGCCTAAAGTTGAATACACCTCCGCTTGCAGCGGGGATTTTTTTATTAACCGGGGACGGGAGCAACATGATGAGGCAACAGGGAGAGGATCAGAAAACAATGGACCGTTTTATCCAGTGGGCCTTGTACGGCGCAGGATTTCTGATGATCGTTTTTCAAACAGTGATTATCTGGGTTCCAATTTTAGGTCCTTTGATGAGCCAGAACACGCATCTTGGTTTTTGCTTTGGAATCATGTTCCTGGTATTGGCCTCAAAATCGAATGTGTTGTTTCTGAAATGGATATACATTATATGCATTCCGATCAGCATTGGATTGGTTGTATATATGGCAGTGCATGTTGAGCGATTAACGATGTTTGCCGGTTTTCCTGAATTCCTCGATGTGATCATCGGCATCATAATGGTCGGGTTTGTATTATTTATTGTTTGGAAACAATGGGGCATCGCCTTTCCAGGAATGGCAGTGATTGGGCTGTTGTATGCTTTTTGGGGGCATCATATTCCGGGTGTATTGGGTCACCCCTACTTTGAATTTGACTATATCATTTCGAACATCAGCGTCGGTTTTCAAGGAATTTACGGGATGATGTTGAATGTGTCCGTTAATGTCGTATTTATGATGATCCTGTTTGGGTCGTTGTTTTCAGTCACAGGGGTCAATCAGTTATTTGTTGAGATCGGCAATGCCATTGGCAGGTATGTTCGGGGTGGATCCGGACAGACGGCTGTCTTCTCAAGTTCTTTTGTGGGTATGGTGAATGCGGCAGCCGTAGCTAATGTTGCGATCACAGGGGCGTATACGATCCCCATGATGAAAAAATCGGGATATCGCCCTGAAACGGCAGCGGCTATTGAGGCAAGTGCATCAACTGGTGGATCCTTGACACCGCCGGTAATGGGTGTAGCGATTTTTTTGATGGCCGGGTTTTTAGGCGTATCCTATGGGGATCTGATGCTTAAGGGTATCATTCCAGCGCTTGGCTATTATTTTGTTGCGTCGATGAGTGTGCTTTTGATCGCTCACCGCGAAAATTTACCCAAACAAAGCACGAAAATTGATCGAAGCTTGATGTTAAAAACCGCACCCGTATTCGTGATTCCCATGGCGGTTTTTACCGTTTTGCTGTTAAACCATCTTTCAGCCGGTTATGTGGCATTTATTGCATCAATCATCCTGCTGCTCATTGCCGTCTTACAAAAAGAAACCCGGCCCTCAATCACAGGGTTGATCAAGGCATTGAAAGATGGGGTAACCATGGCAACAAATTTGGGTTTAGCCCTCGCCTGTATCGGAATTTTCACAAAAATTATATCTCTTACCGGCGCCAGTGCGAAACTAACGATTTTTGTTTCATCCGTTAGCGATGGTAACCTCGTCATCTCGTTAATACTGATAATGGTATTATCAATCTTTATGAGTTGTGCCATGCCCCCTGTTGTCGCCTACCTGGTTGTTGCTATCGTCGCTGCCCCAAGTTTAGCTGAGATGGGCGTCCCCTTGGAAACGGCGCACTTTTTTGTATTTTATTATGCCGTACTTTCAGCGATTACACCACCGGTTGCTGGCGCATCAATGGTTGGTGCGCAGATCGCGGCAACGTCCTATATAAAAGCTGGAATTGAGGGCATTAGGATGATGGCTCCATTTTTCATGCTGCCCTATTTTCTTGTTTACAATCCGGGATTATTGCTGGGATCACAACCCATTTTACCCTTAATTTTAGCTATTTCAGCCCTGATTTTATGTCTGGTATCGGCCATGTTTGCTTTACAACAGTTCAGTTTCAAAAAATGTGGTACCGTTGCAAGCTGGTTATACGGAGGCATTTCAATTTTATGTGTCGTTGCCGGTTGTTCTCACCGTTTTGAAATTCTGGTGATCGCTCTGGTACTTTTTGGAGGCGTCATTTATCAACAATGGAAAAAGGAGGCGGAGAATGGGGAGAAGGTAATAAGTTTTCAGGATTAGCAAAGGATCGGCTCTAAAATTACTTCCCCTTCTGGATGTAAAATGTCCAGCGCTTTTAGGACTTTTGCAGACGGATTAGGGGAAGTTATTTTGGAACGATCCCAAAGAAATCCTGGTGTAGAGAAACCCTAAATGATTTTAAAAAAACCCAACGGAGGAAAAAGATATGAAATCGCTTAAGAAATTGACAGTTTATCTGAGTATTGCAGCTGCCGTGTTGTTCATTCAAGCAAACCCTTTGTCTGCAGAATCGACAAAAAAGCCGTTTGAAGTAACGTTCCTATCTACCCCGATGGGTTCGGCCGGCTACAATCTTGCTACGGCAATGGAGATCATTTTTTCAAAAAACTCATGGGTGAAAATCAAAAACCAGGAAACACCCGGGGGTATGTACATCATTGGGTATATGAAGAAAGCCAGGAAGGCAATTGCAGCAGGTAAAAAAATCAAGTGCTTACGATTGGCAGTGTTTCAGTTACGGCATATATTGTAGAAGGCCGTAAACCATTGGGCAAACTCAAACTGCCGGAATTTAGAGCCATTAGCAACGTATTCACCAGTGTTACGCTTTATGGGACCTTTGATAAAAATCTGTCGAGTACAAAACAATTTAGTGGGAAACGCATTGGAACTGCCTCAAAGTCTAGAATCTTCAGGAGTATACTTTTAGATAGACCCTATTTCGGGAGAGGCCTTAATATCTATGGCAAAGTGCAGTGGCGCTTTTTAGGTGGTATGGGAAATAAGGATGCAATGCTCAATGGACAATTGGATGCCGTTCCGATTAATTTCGGTGCAAAGCTCAGCACCGCCAGTGATGGCAGCCTTTATACAGACCTGTTGTTTCCTCAACCCGCAGCTCAACAGATCATAGATTCTGGTCGCAAATTCTATACAATCCCCATGGATCCTGATGCGATCACAAATGGATACGATTTTTCAAGAGATATGAGGGTATATCCTATTAAAATCAAAAAGGGGGCATATAAGGTAATCACTGAAGATTCCTGGGCCAGAAGTGCAATATCGACTATAAGTTGTTTAGATTCGATGCCGGATGATGTGGTCCAAGAGATTATTCGGGTGATGCATACGTATCGGGATAAATTCGGTAACTATCATGCTGCTTTAAAAGCGCTTCCAGATAATCCATATCCAGTGGGAACACCCAATAAATGGATCCACAAAGGTGTTGATAAAGCCATGAAAAACCTTGGAATACCTATCCCCAAAAATTAAGAATCCAAGTGTCCTGGAAGACATCATTAAAATCAATAGCCCTCTTTGTATACCTTCCAGGACTACTCGCTTAAGCCCCACAGGTGCCGGTCGGTTCGGTTTAAAATACCTTGATTAAATCCCCAGCAACTCATCAAAAAACAAGCTATGAATGACGAACTCAAAAGAAGAGTAGAAAATGTAGAAAAAAAACAGGCGGTACAAGTCATCGATTTCAATAACGTCAAATTTGAAAACCCGCATCCGGATGTCCATGTCGCCAAGATCCCGATCGCCAATGCATCCTGGATTAATACCAGCGACGGGGTTGTGTTGGTGGATACCCTTCTTCGCACCAGTGTTTCCGCTCAGATGAGAGAAAAGATCCTGGAAACCGGCGGTCCCATCAAAAAGATCATCTACACCCATCACCACGTAGATCATGTGGGCGGGGCCCGGGTTTTCGAGAAGGATAAACCGGAGATCATCGCCCACCAGTACCTGCCGGATGACATCGAGAAATTCCAGATCCTGAAAGAGCACCGGGCTCGGATTGCATCCATTCAGTTCAATATCCCCTTCGATCCAAATCGGCCTGCAAGTGGGGGATATTTACCCCCTACACAGACTTACTCTGATTCCATGGTCTTCACCCAGGGGGATAAAACCTTCGAGCTCTATCACGCTCGGGCGGAAACCGACGACGCCACCTGGGTTTTTGTACCTGAAATCAAGGCCGCCTTTGTCGGCGACCTGATCATCTCCAACTTTCCCAATATCGGCAATCCTTTCAAACCCGACCGCTTCGCTCTGCCCTGGGCACGAGCCCTGGAAAAGATCCGGGACAAGCAGCCGCAGTTGCTGGTCGCCCATGGAGGAAGGGCCGTTTACCAGGGGGATGAGGTCAAAGAGTTGCTGGATGCTACTATCGAGGCCATCTACGCCATCCATGACCAGGTCGTGGATGCCATCAACAAGGACGTGCCGATCGACGAGATGATCCATGACATCGCCCTACCGGACCATCTCAAGGATTCACCATATTTACAGTTTGTCTACTCCAGACCCGAATTTGCCGTGTATAATATCTATCGCCGGTACCATGGCTACTTTGATCACAACCCGGCCCACCTGTTGCCGCGCCCGGAGAAGGAGGTGAATTCGGAGGTTTTCAAACTGATCGGGGACCCGCAGGCGATCCTGAACCGAGCCACCGAGCTGTTTGATACTGACCAGCCGCAGCTAGCCCTCCAAGTATTGGATATCCTTTTGAAACAGGATCCTGATCATATTGAGGGCCGCCGCCTGCATTACCGAATTCTGGAACTGCTCTGCGAAACTGATTACTGCCTGATGTCCCGCAATACCTGGGTCTACTTCATGGAACAGGATAAGACGCTGTTAAAGGAAAAAGGTGTTGAATTGTAAGGCAATGATGAAATTAGAGATCTTTCAATAATAAGAGCATTTAACCTAATAGCAATGGGATCGTTAAAAGACAAGTTCACTTAATCTGTTTGTAAAAGTCCTTAAAGCCGGACATTTTACAAACAGAATGTGAACTAACCTTTTAGCCGACCCGGAAAAAATGGATAAAACAATTGAACAACTGGCCGATCTGTATGTATGGGGTTTACCTTTGGTCATCATGCACCGCACCCGAGCTCTGCATTGCAGTCAGGGTGGTCCGGGAGTTCTCAGACACTGGAATGAGTTGGCCACGGCCAGCAGTCGGACTGTAGTCGCTCCCAATAACGATACACTTTATTCAACCGGCTGGTACGATCTCAGCTGCGGCGATTTGAGGCTTGATGTGCCGCCAATGGATCATCCCGGGCGCTACTGGTCGGTGATGCTGCTTGATGCCTATACACACGTCACCTATGTCAGCCGAAGATTGTACGGAGTCAACGGCGCGTCGGTTGGTCTGACCTATGATCCGAGTGTGGAACAGGATCACGCCATCGCTGCCGATAAGATCGCTATCGGAACACCAACCGTGTGGGCTCTGGTTCGAATATTGGTAGACGGTCCTGAAGATCTGGACCAGGCCCGTGTTGTACAGGAAAAGATCACCGTGACGGCACCATCCAGTCATCCGTCAGATCCGACCGCGGAGCCGCCTGGTCGTCCTGACCAGGTTTCTTCCTCCGGTGCTTCGTTTTTTGATGAACTTCGCCAGGCACTCAAAATGGATCTTCCGGCAGACTGGCATCCCCGGCTGACTTCTGAACAGCAGGATCTTCTTGAAAAAGGGGCTGATCCGGAAGCACTCGAGGCCGGTGTATCTCTCGGTCATTCACGGGTACAGGATTTGGGATTTGGGGCCGATAAATTTAAGAATGGTTGGGGGACGCGCTCAAAAGGCGCCCAATTTGGTGATGACGTCAATTTTCGGGCTGCCTTTGCCCAGTATACCCTGGCCGGTCACCACCGAATGGAGAACTGCGGTTTCTCGGCCCTACAGGATAACACGGGTGAGCCATTGGACGGAAGTTATCCGCTTACCCTGCACTTTCCAGCGGGAGAGGAACCCCCGGCTGGGGCCTTCTGGTCTTTGACAGTGTATGAACCGGATATGTTTTTTTACGACAATCCGCTGGACCGCTACAGTATAGGCGATCGAATACCGGGTCTGAAGCGCGATGCGGACGGCCTGACGATCACTATTGGCGGAAAAAGACCGGAGGATATTTCCAACTGGTTGCCGGCACCTGCCGGTCCATACAGACTGGCTCTCAGGATATATGAAGGTCGCCAGGATGTGGTCGATGCGACCTGGTTTCCACCATCGCTGACACAGGCGTGAGACAACCCTTGAAAAAGGAAGATAAGAACAGTTAACGACTACAATTGGAGTATCTTATGAGCAGTAAACAACCGAATATTGTGTATCTTTTTTCCGACCAGCATCGGCATGATGCCATGGGCTGTGCCGGAAACGATGTGGTTCAAACCCCTACCCTGGATCGTTTGGCAAACGAAGGGTTGCGATTCGAACGAACCTATTGCCAGAGCCCTCTCTGCATGCCATCGCGGGCCTCGGTCATCACCGGGCTTCATGCGCATCAGCACGGCATTACCAAAAATTTTGTCAGTGATTTGGATCCCCAGTGGCCCAATATGATGAAACAACTGCAACAAGCAGGATATCAGACCTCGAATTTCGGCAAGACCCACTTTTACCATCCGGGGGTCTTGAAATACGTTGACTCGGACAAAACCCTGGATTTACGGGATAAGGATGCGTATTTTCGAGAATTTGGCTTTGATCATTCTGAAGAGGAATTCGACAGATACCTTCATTGTCTCCCCAACGTATTGACTCACTACACCGAATACCTGAAGAGCAAAGGATTGTGGAGCACCTATAATGACCAGATCAGATCCGTTTTCAGGTTAACCCCCAAACATTGGGATGGTATTACCAGCGCGCTTCCACAGGAGGATGACCTGACGTCCTTCATTGCGGATCGATCGATTGAATGGCTGAAAAACTTAAGGGAGGATCAGCCGTTTTTCATGATGACCTCTTTTATTGCACCCCACGTTCCCTTGATGGATGATCCCATTTGGGCTCAACATTACCAGAATGCCAGGATACCATTCGGCCCCAGAGAGGCGCCGGACAAACCCAATGAGATCTGGGCCAGATACCTTGAATTCCTGGAAAAACATAGCAATGCCCATCTGTTGACCGATGAGTATGTTACCAACTGCGCCAGGCATTACTATGGGATGATTTCCCTGATGGACCAGCGTATCAACGATATCATTCAGGTTTTGGAGGACAAAGGTGTCCTGGAAAACACCTGGATCGTGTATTCTGCTGATCACGGGGAGATGCTGGGTGACCACGGTCTGATGGCAAAACTGAACTTTTACAAATCATCGGTTCAGGTACCAGCCCTCATTCGTCCCCCCAGTGGAATGGCTCCAAAAATCGATCCGGGATTGACCGAATCCGTTGATTTAACAGCGACAATCCTGGATATTGCCGGAGCGGAAGGACTGGAAAGGTCCAATGGACAGAGTCTTCTGCCATTTGTTAACGGTCAGGGGAAATCTAAAGAAGCCGCTTTCAGCGCTATTGGCTCCCATGGTTCCGAGGAAGACACGTTTCTGGCAACGTTCACGGAACGATATCGGTATACCCTGGAAACCAATTCGTGGACGCCATGCGAGTTTTTTGACCTGCAGGAAGATCCGGACGAGTTGAACAATCTGGTCAATGATGCATCGGTTCAAGGTATGATAAAAGATATGGATGCCGATCTCGTCAGGCCTCACTTGGCTAGGAAGTAGGTGATACGAACATGAAAATGGTATCAGACCACTGCAGAGTCAGTTTTTAGCAAAAGTAAAGAAACCAAGCCCAATGGACCTGGCCTCGTTTTGCCTCTTCGAAGAGAGCTTTCCTACGCCTCTGTGTCATCCACGCGAAGGAGGCTGTTGCAAAAATCGACGAACGGGGCCTGTCATCCCCGCACTGAATGCGCGAGCAACGCATTTCCTAAGGGAAACGCTTGGGGAGTGACAGGTATTTAGTTCATAGCAGAGTCAAATGTTCCTCACCGTGCCCAGAAAACACGGTTTTCAGTTTTGAATCAACAAGGAGAAGATATGGCAGGAAACTCAGACAATTCATCCAACACCAAAAAAACGGGAGCCGCCGCTGTCCTGCACGGTGAAGTGAAAGCCAGGACATTTCACCCGGGTGTTCATATCCTGGGAGGGATGGGGAACACGACAGCCTTTGAAACCGACCAGGGCTATGTCCTGATTGATGCCGGATTTAATAAAGGCATGGCTGCCAGTTTCATGCAGGCCTTGCAGGAAATCAAGGCTGCGCCGATTCACAGCATTGTATACAGCCATGGTCACGGGGGCTACAACAATGCCGCCTGGTATTTCCAGGAAATGGCCAGGGAACGGGGGGAGCCGGCGCCCCAGATTGTCGCACATGAAAACCTGCCCCTCCGTTATCAGCGCTATGATGAAACCTGGCAATTGCAGAATTATTTAAACAGCATGCAGTTCAGAATGTCCTCTGACGGGCTGGGAAAACCCCGTCACACCTATCCCACAGTGACCTTTCAGGACAGCCTGCGTTTAAACCTGGGCAACCGCGTTATCGAGGTGATCTGGGCGCCATCGGAAACGGATGATTCCGTCGCTGTCTGGTTACCCGATGAGAAAGTGCTTTATACCGGCCCGGCGGTGATCGCCGCCTGCATCAATATCGGTACCCCCCTGCGTACCCAGCGGGACGATAAGCGGTGGGTGAAAACCCTTGAAAATTTCGCTGCCCTGGAACCTGAACTTCTCATCCCCAACTTCGGCAAAATCGTCAAAGGGAAAGATGAAATCCAGTTCATGCTGAACAATATGGCCGAAGGGCTGCGCTACCTGCGCCGGGAAGTGACCGAACGAATGAACCGGCACATGACCGACGTGGAGATTCTTCACGATATCGAGTATCCCGCGGAATATTTCGAGCAACCGTGGTCAGCCCCCCTGTATGGCTGCCCGGATATGATTGTCCGGGATATCTATCGTTCTGAAAACGGCTGGTGGGACCGAAATCCCACCAACCTGCACCCGGCTCAACCCGGGGAGGCGGCCAGCGCGGTGCTTGCAGCGATCAGCGACCGAAAAGCAGTTCTGGATAAGGCCGAAAGTCTGCTGGATGCAGGTGAGGTCCAACTGGCATTGCACGTAATCGATATCCTGGCCCTCGCACCTGATGATGATGACGATGTCAAGGCAGCCAAAAAACTGAAATCGAAGCTGCTGCACCTCAGATCCGAAAATGTACCATCGATTGTGTCCACCAACCTGTACCTGAGCCTCGCCGATGCGTTGGACAAGGAATTGGAGAGCTAAGGGTCGGAAGAGTCTCCCGGCCCCTCCTTCGGATGTCAAGTCAGGGTTCTATAACTCTAGCACCCCAATGTCGTTAAAACGTTCTTGCCGGGAAAGTTTTAACCGGTGACTTCCACAGAGAGTTCTTTGGAAACTCTTTGAGAAAAGTTGAATTGTGGGTTACAACAACCCGCCTTGTAATCTCCAACATAACCCAATTATTGAATTTTTCCTCCTGAATCAACAGAAGTGTCAATTCAGTGTTTTTTCGGTGTAACCTTAAAAAAGAAAAATTCGGAATTAGTTGTATGTTTTGCGGGTTATGGTTCCAGAGTTATAGGCTGGTATAATCAATAAACACCGGGCGCACGAATGTCGTTAGAGTGTTTTTTGGAAGGAAGAAATTCTTGTACGATATTTAATACAATGAAATCGCAGCTAAAATATCTAGAGATCCAGCATCCGAACAGAATATTTGTGCAATACGCTGCTAATAAGGGTTTGATACGGAAGCCCTTCATTCGCCGCAATCATTTTGAGTGCATCAATATCTGCCTGGGATAACCGAACAGTGATTGGTTTTTTACGATTCGTCTCTTTGGCGATTTGAATTGTTTCTTTTTTCTGTTCTTCAAAATCAGATACTGTTCTCCACTGGTCATCATTCTCAGTTGATTCGATCAGCTCTCCTTCTTCCTCATCAAACGGGACAACTTCAGGAAACTTTTCTTTTTCCATAAACTACCTCAAGTATTTCTCTGTGTACTTTCTGCTTGGGTAAGCAGTCTTTAAGAAAACATAATCATCCTCTTTAACAAATGGAACCAAAACCGCATATATTTTAATCTTCACAATATATATCTGTTGATTCGGCCTTGTTGGATGGTCGATGATATCCAATAATTTTCCATCCTCAATCGCCCTTGTAATCATTTCAAAGCTTAATCCACGATCGCTGATCAGTTTTTCATTTTTTTCAACATCCCATCTGTAAACCTTTTCCATAGGTTAAATGTACATTTATTCAATGTGCATTGTCAATCTATTAGGGCATATTCAGTAACCTGAGTCTTTTACCGTCTCCGAATTTATGGGCGCAGGATTTTCTGGTATAATAGCCAAAAATCGTCAATATTAAGATGGGCACCCTAATGTCATTAAAATGTCAATTGGATGGCAACCTATCGCTCGCAAACCCAATATTCGAGAATTTACAGACCCGCTTCAGCGATTTTTGACCAGGCCAAAACAGCATTACAATAAATATCATCAGCTTCTGCCGACTTGATGTTGTCCAGGTCCGAAATAATTTTTCGGTAGCATTGTAACGCTTTGGCATTTCGATAGGATTTTCGATAGGCGTCTGCTGCTTTCAACAACTGCCTGCATCCCTGTTCGTCATTCACGAGATGCAGTAAATGTCCAGCGGCAGCCAGTACGGCGTCGTCGTCATCCAGCATTTCCCTGAAAAAAATACCGGCAATGGAGCGGTGCAATTTCTCTTTTCCGTCATCCGACACCCCGGAAAACTATGAAACGTTTTTGGGTTTAACAATAAAATGAGACGATCTTTCCGTCTGTCATTCCAATTGTGCTTCTTTGACTGTCCTGTTAAGCTTCCAAATAGCATGAAAATCTCCCATAAAATTAGAACAGTACAGTAATTGAAGAGGGATATTCGCCAGACCAATGCAGCTAGAGATTCTGGTGTCTTAATCCAGGGTTGCTGAGTAGATTATCAACTTATTGGATAGTCCCATTATCGTGTGACAGGGACACAAGAGTACTATTGTAAAATAAGCCAACCCCGATTCCAGCGCTTTATCAAGATTAGGATTATGTTTCCTATCTAATCTCCTCCTCGATTCTTTCGCTCAAGTAGATTTTTATGAGTGACTGGTAGGGAACATCTTTTTTATTGGCGATCAGTTTCAAGCTGTCCAGCATTGATTCTGTTAGCCTTAGAGAAATGGTTTTGGTCGATGGTTTGAGATTGGTGAACCGAGCTGGCTTTGCTTTTGCCCAGTTTACATATTCTGTAGAATCATGAGTTGCCCAGAACTCCCTTTCCTCTTCTTCAGTCTTAAATTTCGGTATTTGCTTTTTCATAAACACTCCTTTCTTTTCGATTCATATCCTTGGCTGATATCACTCGAATCCTCTGATTTCTTTCCATAAAAACGATGAAAAGAAACCTGCCTTGATTTGTCTGGCCAAGTACATAGTACCTCTCCTCCAATATTGAATGCTTTGCATCTGCCTCTACAAGCAGTGGGAGGTTATAAAAAATCTCCTCGCATTCACTATTGGAAACCTTATGTTTATTCCAGTTTTTATCCCGGTTTCCATCATTCCAATCAAATCCAGCAAGATTCTCCATGCCTGTATATTACCATAATATACAATTATGTCAATTCACGGCGGATTCAGTTTTTTGCAGTTAAATTTCAGAATCGATCTAACGTTTTTTCGTTTGGAGAATAATCCGGTCTTTAGTTCTTACGCTAGTCTGGGAAATAGCATATTAAATCAGATACATTATCTTCATAACACCTTCGTCGAAATCTTCCAAAAAGTATTCACTCAACCCCAAAACCCTTCTCCTTTCTGAACCCTCTGATAACAAGGAACTCCAGAGATAAAACTCCGGTTTTCGGAACCTAAGATCCAGGTTCGAGTCCTGGTGGGACTGCCATTCAAAATTCCCGCTGTCAACCCCAACACTCTGTTTGCGTTCTCTATCAGTCAACGGTATCAGTGACACTTTCTCTTGTATGTTTTATGATGCATTTTTCAGGTTGTTGTTTAAGGGGCACGAATTTGCAGCTCTACAAATCATCGTTTTTTAAAGTTATGCCGGAAAGACATGAAAGAAAAAGGTAATAAAGGGATGCTGGCGGGCATGCCTTCCGAGCCGATCCAAAATGAACAGCTCCAACTTGCCACCAGTTTTGTGATGCAGACCCGTTGCAATCTTTTTTTAACCGGGAAAGCGGGAACAGGTAAGACAACCTTTCTCAAAGGTCTTCATCAGCAAACTGACAAGAATATGGTGATCACCGCTCCGACAGGTGTGGCTGCGATCAACGCTTGCGGTGTGACCCTCCACTCATTTTTTCAGCTCCCCTTGGGGCCGTACGTACCCGGAAGTGAGTTACAGGCGGATCGCAACCAGAGTAAGTACCGGTTGAACAAGGAAAAGAAGACCATCCTCAAGAATCTCGACCTGTTGGTCATCGATGAAATCAGTATGGTGCGGGCGGATATCCTGGATGCTGTAGATTCTGTCCTCCGCTACTATCGTGGTAATGATCTTCCCTTTGGGGGCGTTCAGCTTCTAATGATCGGTGATCTCCACCAGTTGCCGCCGATCGCCAAAAAGGAGGAGTGGGATCTTTTACGAAATTACTATAGGTCTGTCTATTTTTTCAGCAGCGGGGCTCTGGCGCGGTCATCCTTTATCAGTATCGAACTGAATTATATCTATCGACAGACTGATCAGAAATTTATCACGATTCTGAATCAACTTCGGGAAAACCGGCTTGATGCGCAATCTCTGTCCGAACTCAATAAACGCTATATCAAGGGGTATGTTCCCGTGAGTGACCAGGGATATATTAGCCTGACCACGCATAATACCAGCGCAGAGTCAATGAACCATTCCAGACTTCAAGGGATTGAAGGGAAGGAATATTTTTTGGCGGCAGAGATCAAGGGAGAATTCCAGAAAAACAGCTATCCGGCACCTGAAGAGCTCAGGCTGAAAGAAGGGGCGCAGGTGATGTTCCTTCGCAACGACACTTCCGCAGAAAAAAGTTATTTCAATGGAAAAATCGGTAAGATTACGAAGATCACTGCCGAAGAAATCAAGGTTATCTGTCCCGGTAGCTCACAGACAATTACCGTTGAACCTGTTGTTTGGGAGAACATCCGGTATTCCCTGAACAAGAAGACGATGAAACTGGAAGAGGATGTGATCGGTCGGTTCAAACAGTTTCCGCTCAAACTTGCCTGGTCCATTACAATTCATAAGAGTCAGGGACTGACGTTTGAAAAAGCAATCATTGATGCTGAGGCGGCATTTGTGCACGGTCAAACCTATGTGGCCCTGAGTCGGTGTAAGACCCTTGATGGGGTGATACTCAGCTCTCCGATTTCGCCCCGAGGCATCCCAACGGATCGGGCGATCAGCGACTTTGATCAGTATCTGAAGGAAAATCCTCCCTCCAGTGAGTATCTTGAGCAAGCAAAAACCAGCTTTCAGCAGAATCTACTCCTCGATTGTTTTGATTTTAAACAGATAAAAAACCATCTCAGCCGGCTGGTTCGACAGCTCCTGGATCATCAGAAGACAGTCCGTTGTTCGGGTTTGGAGCAGATGCAACAGATCATGGAAAGGGCGAATCTGGATTTCTTTGATATCGGTGATAAGTTCAAACGCCAACTGCAACACCTTTTCCAAAAGGGCAATCTTCCTGAATCTGACCTGCAAATTCTGGAGCGTCTTAACAAGGCATCCATCTGGTTCCGGGAAAAATTCAAAGAGATCTTCACAGATTCGCTTGAAAATCTCCTTATTGAGACAGACAATTCAATCCTGGCCATAAAACTGGAAGATGGACTGCAGCAACTTAAAAAAGAGGTCAGCGTCAAACTCGCAGGGATAAAATCCCTGGAGAACGGATTTTCTCCGTCGGAGTACCAACACAAGATTCGTCTGGCTCTGGTGCGCAACACCTCTAAAAGAAAAGACTTCTCTCTGGATTCCGATGTGGATCACCCGCAGCTGGTGACCGAGCTTAAGAAATGGCGTTTAAAAAAAGCAGACACTGAGAACGCCCCAACTTCCCGCATCCTGCAACACAAAGCCCTGTTTGAGGTCGCAAGAGTGCTTCCCAACAGCATCGCGGATTTACGAAAAATTGCCGGTGTGGGGGAAAAAACAGTACAGAAACGAGGTCTGGAGCTTATCAGGCTTGTTGACCGCTACCGAAAAAAACAGGGGCTTGAAAAAGATAAAATGCCTCAGACCCAGCTGAAAATACCGGGATTTGAAAAAAAGACTGTCCCGGAAACCAAACGGACCAGCTTTGAAATGTTCAAGAGCGGGTTAACGATCGCAGAAATTGCCAAAAAAAGAGGCTTTACAGAATCAACTATCGAAGGACATTTATGCTTTTTCATTGAACAGGGCAGACTCGATGTCAACAGGCTTTTACCTTTGGAAAAGCAGGCACTGATTAGAGAGAAGCTCAAGGTTATTGGCAATGGCAACGACTCTCTAAGCGTGATCAAAAAACAGTTGGGCGATGATTTTTCCTACGGTGAGATCAGGATGGTCTTGGCCCTCCAGAACTATCAGACACAATAAAACAATAAAAAAGGCAAGACTATAATTGTCTGTTCAGCTCATTTCCTGAATCTGACTTACCGTGGATTAAATCCCAGATGGTAGACGGATTGCTGATTAAAAAGGCCCTGGAAAGCGAGATGTATTTTCGGAAAGCTGAAGCTCGGCTCGGGATGAAATGATATTAACAAAATATTCAGCCTGCAGCGGATGGATTGATACCAGCCTACCTTTATTTCAGCTTTTCTTTTCCTCTTTAACCCCAATAGAATCTTGAAATTGTGCTAGGATTAAAGATGTCTAATGCACATTTATTTTAGTTTGGTGTTTCAATGCTGTTCTATATGAGTGTTCGAAGAGGGGCTAATTGACGCTCTGTTCAGATAGTGATTTTACGATCAACTGAGAAAAATGTGTCATCATATCGAATGTAATCAATCTGATTTTTTGGTATTCATCACCTTGAATACCAGATGTACGGTTCTCTGGGTCACCGTGTGCGATGGAGTGTCGTCGGATCACAAGCCTTGCAATGCTTCCTTCATGCTCTGAAAAAGCATTATGATCAAATCCAGCTTGGTAAAGTAATTGTTGAAGCCGGATATAATCCAAATTTGCCTTTGTTGAATATGCTGTATCAGGAATATTCAATGTCCTCTCTTCAAGTTGACGCCAAGTCTCTACTATTTTGGACCGACGGTAGAGCCGATGTAAATCTTGTTCTTCCGGAAGCTGATGTTTGAAAAATGGTTCTTTGCTTTCGTTATTTTCAATATCGTGAAAAATCGTATCCAGTGACCAGGCAACCAAGCGTTTGTGTGCATTTCCGCAGTCCATCCTTGTTCTGTTAAGCGCACTGGCATAAACGTGAAGCGCAAATTTGAAAAAGCCCTCATAGTGAGAGTATAGCATCACCCATAAGGACTTACGCCGTCGATCAAATACCTGCCCTTCTTTCTGTAAGTCATTATTGAGGAGTCTTTCTTCAATATCTCGCATTTCATCGCGACGCCACTGGATGTCAGTCTCGAGTTCCAAACCGATAAAGGAATACTTGCACATGGATTTGGATCGGAGGAAAAAGGGTGAGGTGTGGTATCTGGATAATGGAAAGGGGGACCATTACTTTCGGTTTGCAGACAACCTGACCGCAGGATTCAAAATGCACCTGATGACGAGTGTGGAATAGAAATAGTATACTGTGACCCACAATTCATCTTATCCATGAATAGTCCGAAAATTTTCCCTTTGTTTGAATCCGTCTTACAACTTTTACGGAAACAACATCATATTGACAATTTTTGTTGCTGCATCCTGAAAATCCCCTGATTTCAGTATGACCTTTTCCCTTGGTGGATTACCTTGACCCACAACTCATCTTTCTCTCAGGAATCCCGGCTCAAATTTTATTAGCAGGGATGTATTCTAAGTAACTTTGGCATTGTGAATCTGAAACGGTGTAATATTCATCGTTTCAGATATTCCTGAGGTTTTTTTGAGGTTGTCTGACAGGATTCACGGCAGGAGTCTCTTATCAATCAACTGTTGGTTATTCCTGATTATGATCTCGCAACTTCATTGCCTGTTTGCTGATCTGTTCTCCACTCATTTCGGGAAAAAGGTCTTGCCTCCATTTTGTGTAGTCAAACTTCTCTCGTTGAATAAGAGCGATAAATCGTTCTGTTTCAACGATCCCCAAGTGTTGACTTAGTATTTCCATACCTAATATTTTTATTTCAGTGTCAGCTTTCATGTTTTCAGCTCCTGTTTCATTGCGAAATCAATGGGATTGATAATTTCGATCATTGATATGTGACCGTCCTTTTTTTGGATTCCTCTGTCAACGGTTAAAAAGGATTTGCACTTTAGAGCGATTGCACAAGCCAAATGTAAAGCATCAAGGGGTTTAATCCCATTTGAAATGAAATCCCTCATCGCTGATAAAATTTCTGGAGTTTCTTCAACCGACGAGAAGGAGAGTTTCTTCCATTTTTTGATTTCGGTTTTACGTTCTGGAAATGGATTGGCGTTGTTCTCAAAATCAAGAATATATGACCAACCCAATGAATAGTGACCAGTTCTGATCTTTTCCTGAATATCTAGCTTTGCCTCAGTTTCAAGCCGAATTGTAAGTGACGATTGATCATCAAATGGTCTGTTGAAACAACAATTGTCAAGATATATCTTCATTGGTGGGGATCATCTATAGATTTAGCAACTTCTCCGTTTCAACTAAACATTATCACTTATCTTTAGGTTTGTGAATCCACTAGTTTTTCAGGATTATCAGATATATTGTCATGGATTTCTCTCCCCATTCCGGATATTAGTCAGAATTTCATAAGAGATGGGTTGCTTGGAAATCAAATTGCATTTCCTCATCTACCAGATGAGGATTCTACTGAATTTTAAGGAAGACTAAAAGTGAATCAAAACAAAGATATTGATATACGAATTAGAAAAGCTCAAGCGGAATTGCGATGCTTGGAAAAACAACAAAGAGAGATACTGGAAAAGATTCGACTGCTTCGACTTCAGAAAAGCCAATCTGCTGAAAACTTGAATTTTTTAGAGAGTGCTAAACCAAAAGTAACCAATTTATCTTCTCAGAAAGAAAAAATATCTTTATTCAGGTCATTGTTTAAGGGACGTGAAGATGTTTTTCCAATCAGATGGGAGAACTTAAAAAAAGAGATAAACGGTTACCAACCTGGCTGTAAGAACGAGTGGGTGACCGGTATTTGTGAAAAACCAAAAATTAGATGCATGGATTGTAATCATCGGGAGTTTATACCACTATCGGATGATATAATAGCTAATCATCTCAGAGGACTTGATGCTTCAAAACCTGTAAAACAAGACTTCACAATCGGTGTCTACCCTCTTTTGTCTGATGAAACCTGTTGGTTCTTGGCTGTTGATTTTGATAAAAAATCTTGGACCGATGATGTACAGGCGTATCTCGTTACCTGCGACCAATACAATGTTCCTGCCGTGCTCGAACGATCAAGATCAGGAAATGGAGCCCATGTCTGGATTTTTTTTATTGAGCCTGTACCAGCGGTTAGTGCCCGTCAATTGGGAACATTTCTTTTAACCCAAACCATGGATAAGCGTCCTGAATTGGGATTAAATTCCTATGACCGACTCTTCCCAAGCCAGGACTATATGCCGAAAGGTGCGTTTGGAAATTTGATCGCACTCCCTTTACAGCGGAAACCAAGAAACGAGGGTAATTCCATTTTTCTGAACAGAAACCTCATGCCGTTTGAGGATCAATGGGCATTTCTTTCTTCTATTCGCAGGATTTCCCAAAAAGATATCGAAAAGATATTGGCTCGAATACCTGATCAATCTGATGTTACTGGTGTGAGATCTGTATCGGCAATTGAAGATCAAATCAAGCCTTGGCTAGAACCACCATCCAGAAAAAGAAAGGAACCAGCACTCGCAGGCCCCTTCCCGGACCGTGTTGAAATCGTGTTGGGTAACCAGATATACCTAGCAAAGAATGCCCTAACCCCACAGCTGATAAATCGCATTATTCGCAGCGCTGCATTTCAGAATCCTGAATTCTACAAAGCACAAGCGATGCGCTTTTCCACGTATAACAAGCCACGGATCATTAATTGTTGTGATGTTTTTCCTGACTATATTGGGTTGCCGAGGGGGTGTATTCAGCACTCATGTCGAATAGCAACAGAAACGACATGATTGTAGATGATATTATCAGAGCTGTTGATGATGGCCGATCTCCGCTTGTTTTGACTGAAAGGAGAGAACATCTTGAATTATTGTATGGTCTTCTCTTAGACAAAATTCAGCATGTTTTTGCACTAAAAGGTGGCATGGGGAAGAAACAGCGAAAAGTGGTGCTCGAAGACATGAATGCTGTCAAAGATAATGAAGAACGGGTGTTAATTGCGACGGGGAAATATCTCGGAGAAGGATTTGATGATGCCCGTTTGGATACATTATTTCTGACGCTTCCAATATCATGGAGAGGAACTCTGTCACAATATGCAGGACGTCTGCACAGGTTATATTTTGGAAAAAATGAAGTCATCATTTATGACTATACCGACTTGAAAATCCCTATGCTAGCAAGAATGTTTGAAAAGCGGCGGAAAGGTTATAAATCCCTTGGGTATGAATTCAGATGATAGAACATTGACCAAATAGCTGGAAAAACCCTTTTGAATGGCAATATTATCAGCATATGAAATTTTCAAAAGACATTTTATCAACACTATTTCAACTACCCTCCCTGGCAGACCTTTAATAATAAAGGATTACAAACATTGAACTCCAGTTTCCGGAACCTAGGATCCAGCAAGTGTTTCTCATTGGCGTTAAAAGAAACACGTTGTCGTTCAAGTTTTTCAGGATCAACTAAGTGTTTTCTCCGCATCCCTGTTGATGTCTCAGATAACTGTTATTAACCTGCTTTCATTTCAATAATATTGGATTTTGGCACCGATTCGAGATTTACTCCCACCCTAAACGCTTTCAATCCCTTGACATCGGGCATATCATCCAGCTCTAAAACCTCCAGATCGTTATTCAGTTTACCCTGGCTAGTCATAAAATCAACATGTTGCTGGATTTGTCTCCCCTCTTCAGGATTAGAATAAACAACCGCTATTCTGCCCGGCTGGGTAAGTCGGTCACCTGTTCCTTTAATCAAGGCTTTATCAAGCCTTGATTTGATAATTTCATGTCGAACATCATAAGCCCCATCAACGTCAAACCGCTTCTCATCAAAACGGAACCGGATGGATAAAGGGGTATGATTGATCAGAATTAAATGACAGATATCCAGCGGCACTTCGAGTTCAGGTTTAATGTGCTCGGCATGCCAGGCCAGCCCGCAGGAAAGTATCATCTGCCAAAGTGTCAGGTTCTTGATATGAAAAGGTGCCAACACCCCCGATTCCGCCATTGATGCGCCAACATACATCATGTAATCTATCCCGTCAGTCTGGCGTTTTTCAAAATAGTGGGGAAAGCTCTCCTGGATGAGAGCATCCTCTTTTGCCAGATAGGAGGATAGTGTCTCATTGAGCTTGGAAACACTATCCTCATATTCCTTCCTTTTATCATAAACGACACCTGCGACAGGATCCAGAGCATCATAGTACTTCTCAATGGATTTAATAACATCAGGACCCAATCCCTTAAGGCTTTCAAATGTTGGTGTCACTTCATTGTTCAGAAAAGCACAAGTCGCAACCTCGTCTCCTGAGTTTATTTCGGTCGCAATATCTTCGATTTTCTTTTGAATTCTATACTTGTATTCCTCTAAAAGCGGCCATGGTCTCTTATTGGAAGCGGTGTCCATCACATCAAGGGCAAAGCAAAGTTGTTTGGTCAAATCCTGTTGTATCCCCTTATTTCTAGCCAAAGATGATCCCCTGATATCTGACTGGCCAAAGAGCGGTACAACATCCTTAAAAATAATGGGTTCCATTTCTGAAGCAGTCCCGAACCGGAGTCTCTCCATATGCTTTATAGCTACCTGTTGAAACCGCCACTCGACGGAAGGATGAACTGCGGTACATTTTTCCTTGATGATAGATTGAATCGTCTTACCCAATTCATCCAATCCCCTTTTCAGAGCTACTGAGAATAACGGTGTTATCTGCCCAAGCATCATTTCATCACTGGCACTAAAATCATGAGGTTTTGTTGAAAAAATTTCTAAAATCCCTATATTTTCATCTTGATATGATAGAGGAGAAATCAGCATGGATCTGATTCCCACACTGCTGGCCTGTTGCTCAGCCAAAACCGGATCAGGTAATTCCTTAAAATCCGGGATCCTGACAATCTTACCATCTTCACCGGCCTTTAACCAAACTGACCCTGCTAAATCATCGAGAGCAACATGCTGGGAATTGAAAAAAAGACAGTTAACATTCGAATTACAATCGCTTTTAACAATCATAACCTGATCACCTTGAAGTGCGCCGATACCGATCATTAACCCAGGACGCCTGAAAAGTGCTCTCAGGCGATTTTCCAATCGCTTTATGCCGATTGATGAAAAAATTGAATGCTGATCTATTAGGTCTTTTTCAAGGTCAGATATTACTTCAGGCTCAGTGATATCTATGGCCCTGGCAACCGTAAACCCGGAAAACAAGAATTTTGAAAAATCAATAAAGGTCGCCAGTATTTCAGTATTTGTAATATTTTCAATAATTGTTGCTCGTTCCTCACCATTCAGTTTCCGTGGTTCTCCAAGGGTTTTCACGTCAATGAACTGGAAATCAGGCACAATCCTGTAAAAAGTGTCGAGACCGGTTTCCTTGTCCTCAACAGACTGGATAATCGGCTTGTCTATTCCCTGACGGATATTATAAACCTTATCCAAAACAAGGAAATAAGACTGTAAAAGCCAGTTATTACCGGAACTGGTTTTTTCATTATTAAATTGGCCCTTTATTGAACTTGTTGTGTCCGCTATCAACTCCTGATACTTTGGCGTTGCAAATAACGGTTCGAGTGTATAGGGAGTCAGTGCCGCTGCAATTTCACTATGAAATGATGCCGGAGGAAATATCGCACTCATCAATGGTGTAAGAATATCCTTGTGGTTTTTAAAAACATCCAGGTCTTCAATCTCTCCCTGAAGCTCAGGAGTCTGGTTTACCTTTTCCTTTAAATCCTTGTACACTGATGCCATATGGGAACATTCAGGAACTAAGTTATTTTCCCAGAATCGAAGAAGCGGTTCAATGCTTGCTACTGACCTAGAATGAATTTCATTCTTTTCCATGATAACCTCTATGGGGGTTCTCAAACTGCTACTGAACATTTTGTTCGTATTTATGTTTAAATCTTTTTCCTGAAACGGTTTTAAGTAAAAGCATCCTTTCTCCTTTTGCTTTTCAACCTGAATCTTGAACCTAATATTGTATCCGACTTACAAGGTTTTGCAACCAAATTCCAGTTGTATCCCCGTAAATAAAATAGCATGTCGTCCCCAAGCTTGAATCCTGGAAGTGGCAAAAAAATTCACTTCAACAAATCAGGTCCAGAGAGGAGGGATGAACGAATATTATCCCCTATTGAAGGACATTTATGCTTTTTCATTGAACAGGGCAGACTCGATGTCAACATGCTTTTACCTTTGGAAAAGCAGGCACTGATAAGAGAGAAGCTCAAGGTCATTGGCAACAACTCTCTACGCGTGATCAAGAAACAGATGGGTAATGATTTTTCCTACGATGAGATCAGGATGGTCTTGGCCCTCCAGAACTATCAGACACAATAAAACAATTAAAAAGCCGGGGATTATCACTAGCATTTGCGTATCAGATCCGGTAATTATATTTGAAAACCGTTCATTTTTCGTAACTATTCAGCATGAGTTCCGTCGAGAGTATCATGATTCAAAACACGCATAAATCCGTCCCTGGAGCTGTTGGAAAACGTCCTGTTTTCCATCGTTTTGAATCATGATACCCTCGACTCCCGAAAAGTGGTGAATAGTTACCATTATTCTTTACTGGTAGCTCAAAAAGGGAAACCAGAGAGAACATCCTCTCAAAAATCAGTGATCTTGACGGTATTTTTTCTGAACAGTTGGATGAAGATGTTGATTACCTTGTGATAGGTTTTGATAGCAGTCCATGCTGGACATTTGCCTGCTATGGACGGAAAGTTGAACAGGTTGTTGAATTACAAAAAAAAGGGTTTAAGATTCAAATTGTCCATGAAAACGACTTTTGGAAGGCCATGAACAAGCAGTAAAGTATGATGAGCTCCACCTAGAGACTCTTTTTGAGCTCACGATATTTTAACACTGAACTGTTTCTTATCGATTTTTCATGTCTGTAATTTATAAACCTTGATCCACGAGATTTCAGAAAGAAAGGTTGTAATGGTTGATCCTTCAAATGTTTTTTGTGAAGAACTTAATTGAGCATACGTGATGTGTAAATTCCTGTTCCTAAAATTTCGCTGATTTAAAATAAGATTTCTGTAATGATGATAAGAGCTGAAATAACGCTGAAAAATAAACTTAGATTTCAAAGAATTATCGATTACAATTGAAATCTTGTTTGATCAAAGTTTTTATGAAAACGATATTCGAACATCGTATTATAACAATCGTTTTCCTGCTGGTTTCAACTCTAACTTGGTTTCCAAGTCAGGGTCGGTCTGATTCCATTCTTATCCTTGATCCTGAGACCAGCAAATACCCATTAGGCTCGTTTATCGACATACTTGAAGATAAAGACAGAAACCTCTCCATCCAGCAGATTACATCTAGCACACAATCCAATTTTCAAAGAAATAAAAAACCCGTCATCAATCTTGGTTATACTGATTCAGTGTATTGGATACGGATTACCTTGAAAAATAATTCAGTTCAGGATCACTGGTTATTGGAGTACGGCAAACCGCACATGGACAGCATTGAACTGTATATCCCACAGGAGCAAAATGGATTTTTGATCAAAAAAACAGGGGATATTGTGCCTTTCGCTCAAAGAGAGGTTCTGCATCAGAACCTGCTATTCCACTTGATACTTGAGCGGCATAAAACGCATACCCTTTATCTGCGCTTTCAGACTTCGGGTAGCATGGCTCTCCCATTGACGCTCTGGTCTGAAATACGTTTCGCTGAGAAAGACCATATCGAACAGCTTGTGCTTGGGTTGTATTACGGCTTAATCAGCGTAATGATACTTTACAACCTGTTTCTTTATCTATCACTCAGGGACAATAGCTACTTGTATTATATTTTGTATGTTACCAGCCTAGGTCTTGGGCTTTCCGTCTCGAACGGAATTTCCTATGAGTATTTGTGGCCCTCATTCCCCTGGTGGCAGAATGTGGCTATGATTTTCTTCATCAGTATGGGGAATTTCTGGATAATCGTCTTTGCCAGACATTTCTTAGGTACCAAAGAGTATTCTCCTCGTTTAGATCGAGTTTTACAGCTGTTGTTGTTACTGGCTGGATTTCTGGTAATCGCGGCGTTTTTTATCAGTAACCGGACTTATGCAAACCTGGCCGGACTCCAGGTGTTGACACTATTGTCAATAATGGGTGCCAGCTACTTGAGTATGCGGGGTGGTAATCGCTCGGCCAGGTTCTTTTTTATCGCTTTTACGCTTTCATTTTTGAACCTCATAATCATGCCGTTCCGGATTATGGGGTATATTCCGGAGAACTTCTTTACGTTGCACGGTCTCCAGATCGCATCAGCTTTGGAGGTTATATTGTTATCGCTGGCGTTGGGGGATCGGATCAATTTGTTACGAAGAGAAAGAGAACAGGCACAGGCCGAGGTACTGGAAAATAAACAGGTGATGGTGGAAGCACTGCAAAAGAGTGACCGGCTGAAAGATGAATTTCTGACGAACACCACCCATGAATTACAAACGCCACTAACCGGAATCATTGGACTGACAGAATCCATACTGGGTGGTGTGGGTGGCACTTTGTCCGATAAGCAGGCTCGGGATCTATCTCTCATACTAAAAAGTGGCCGTCGATTATCGGACTTGATTGGTGATATCACGGATCATGCCAGGTTGAAGTATCATGATCTGAAACTGGATCTGCAGCCAACAGACTTGAGGAGTGTCGTCGAAGTGGTGCTCACACTGCTGAGGCCGATCCTTGAACAAAAACCGCTTGCCGTTATTAACCAGTTACCGGATTCTTTGCCATTCGTGCTGGCCGATGAAAATCGTCTCCAACAGATTTTTCTGAACCTGATTAGCAACGCTATCCATTTCACACCTGAAGGCAAGATTTGTCTATCCGCTGAGGTCAAGGACGGTTTAATCACTATTTCCGTCTCCGATACCGGAATCGGGATTCCTGAGGATTCGTTAGAATATATTTTTCATCCTTTCCGGCAAGTTGATACCGCTTCAAACCAGGTTCCTGAAGGGTTGGGGCTGGGATTGGCTATTACCAAACAGTTGGTCGAATTACATGGTGGCACGATTCAAGCAGTTAGTAAACCGGGTGAGGGGTCCGAGTTTTCCTTTTCCATTCCTGTAACAGATGAAAAATTAATCAATGAGGAAAACGCGAAAACTGCTGCTTTGACTGAGACTCAATCGAAAATCAGATTAGATTGGACGGAAGATATGACAACAACCGTTTCAGATGTGGATGCATCGGTACAACCAGCGGAGAAAAAACAGGATAAAACGATTCTCATCGTCGATGATGATGCGGTCATGTTGGAGATGTTGAAAAACCATCTCGCGACCCAGGATTACCGCTTCATATCAGCTGGAAATGGTGCAGATGCCCTGGATATTCTTAAAACCAACGAATTTGATCTGGTGATCGTCGATCTGATGATGCCGGGGATGAACGGATTTGAAGTGTGTCAAGCCATTCGGCAATCCATTTCTGCCGTTGCCCTGCCCATCATAATCATGTCGGTGAAAAACCGGGTGAGCGATCTGGTTGAAGGTATCAACTGTGGGGCGAATGACTATATTACCAAACCCTTTTTCAGAGATGAGCTGTTGGCACGTATCCAACTCCATATCAGCATGAAAGACGCTCAGGTAGCCCTATCTTCGTCGGAAATCCGTTACCGCAGCCTTTTTGAAAACGTTACTGACGTTATTTTTACCCTGTCGAACATTGGGGCCTTCACTTCACTGAATACAGCTTTTGAGCATTTAACGGGCTGGAAAAAAGAGGAATGGCTGGGCAAATATTTTGAGGGCATTGTTTTCCCGGAGGATCTACCTCGGGCCTTGGAACTCCAGAAAAACGTGCTGTCTGGGGAAGCAACCACGATACAGGAGTTACGTATCAAAAAAAAGCAGGGAGATTACCTGGTGGGTGAATTCAAAGTATCGCCCCATATCCTGGAGGGAAAGGCCGTCGGTCTGTTGGGGGTTGGAAGGGACATTACCGAAAAAAAAGCCCTGCAAATGGATGCCATGCGAAAATCACAGCTGGCATCTCTTGGTGAACTGGCCGCTGGGGTGGCGCATGAGGTAAACAATCCTATAAATAGCATAATTAATTATGCGCAATTGATGTTAAAAAACAGCGACGCCACACCTGATCACAGTGAATTTGCAGATCGTATCAAAAAAGAGGGAAAGCGGATTGCAGACATCGTTGGAAGCTTATTATCATTTGCCCGCGTACGGAAAGACCGAAAAATCCCTTTCACTGTGGAGCATATCATATCGGAAACGCTGAATCTGACTTCTGCACAGATCCGGAAAGAGGGGATTCGTTTTGAACTGGATGCCTCCTCCCAACTGCCCAGCATTCTCTGCAATCCCCAGCAGATTCAGCAGGTTTTTCTCAATCTGATTAATAACGCCAGAAACAGCCTCAATCAAAAATATCCAAGTAAAGACAAAGACAAAATCCTCAAGATCACTCTGGAGACAAATCAGACAGAGGGAAACAGCGATTCCCTTCGCATCACCTTCTTTGACCAGGGAACGGGGATTCCCCCCAGCTTGATCAAAGATGTGATGAAACCTTTTATTACAACGAGATCGGAGATTGGCGGGACTGGTTTGGGATTGAGTATCAGCGATGACATCATCGCCAATCATGGTGGAAAATTAAAAATTGACAGTGTCGAAGGAGAATATACCCGGGTGATAGTTGACTTACCTTTCATCAATTGAGGAACTGGAGCCGCCGTCTCAATTGCTCCTCAAATTTACAGGATAACTATGAATTTCAGCATTCTCGTGGTGGACGATGAGGAAGGCATCAGGTTGACATTCGCCAGTTTTCTTAACGAAGCCGGTTATAATACATCGGTTGCCAGGAACTTTCAGGAGGCACGGGTAAAGATATCCGAGGCTGAATATGATCTGTTATTCCTGGATATCGTCCTGGAAGGGGAATCGGGGCTGGATCTGTTGAAAGAGGTGAAAAGCAGGCATCCCCATTGTTTGGTGGTGATGGTTACCGGGTATCCCGAACTGGAAAACGCCAAAACAGCCCTTCGCTACGGAGCCAGCGACTATTTGACCAAACCGGTTGAAGAGGATGAGCTGTTGCGAGTGGCTGAGGTGATGTTGAAACAAAAAGCACTGGTTGATGAAAATGCGCAATCACGGACTCACCTGGAAGCGATCTTCGAGAGTGTGAAAGACGGTATTCTTTCGGTTGATAAAGAACTTAAGGTTATCGGGTTCAACCACTCCATGGAGACGATCTGTGGGTTCACACCGGGAGTAACAGGGGAATCGCTTGACCAACTTATGAGTCAATGCAGTGGTAGATGCCGCCAGGTTTTAATAGAATCTGTGACCTTCCGCAAAAAGATAGAGGTTCAACGTTTTGAATGTCACCCGAGTTATGGATCTCGCAAAATTATAACCCTGAATGCCTCTCCCTTGATTGATCAGCTGCAGCGATTCATGGGATCCGTTTTGGTACTGCGGGATGAGACAAGACTGGTTGATCTGGAAAAAAATCTACTCGAACGAAAGGACTATGCGAAGATTATAGGCAAAAGCCTTCTGATGGCGCGGATCTACGACCAGATCGACAGCCTGGCGGATATTAGGACGTCGGTTTTGATAACCGGGGAAAGCGGAACCGGAAAAGAACTGGTCGCTGAAGCGCTGCACTATCAGGGGGCCCGCGCTGAAAAACCCCTGGTGAAATGCAATTGCGTGGTCTTAACCGAGAATCTTATCGAGAGCGAATTGTTCGGCCATGTCAAAGGGGCTTTTACCGGAGCGGACCGAGACAAAATCGGACGATTCGAGCAAGCCAACGGTGGTACCATTTTTCTGGACGAAATAGGCGATATCTCCCCAACCATTCAGCTGAAGCTGCTGCGGGTTCTGCAGGATAAAGAATTCGAAAAGGTCGGCAGTATAAAAAACAAAAAGGTGGATATCCGGGTAATAGCGGCCACCAATCAGGATCTGCATGAAAAAGTCAATCGGGGTCAGTTTCGTGAAGACCTTTACTACCGCCTTAAGGTTGTCGAAATAGAGGTACCGCCCCTGAGAGAGCGTAAGGAGGACATTCCTCTGTTGCTCAGCCAATTTCTGAAAGATTTTGGCAAAGAGTTTAAAAAAACTATCAACGGCCTGACAGAAGATGCCAAAAAACTACTAATGGAGCACGATTGGCCTGGTAACGTGCGTGAATTAAGGCATGCTATAGAACACGCCAGCATCGTTTGCAAACAATCCATCATAACCTTGGACGACCTGCCACGTGACTTGAAAAACCAGGCGAGCCTGAAAAAAAAGCTCCCCAAGGACAAAACAGGGATTGGTTATCAGGATCTTATGGCGGCTCTAAAAAGCGCAGAAGGGAAAAAGGCCAGAGCTGCGCGGATGCTGGGAATCAGCCGCCAAACCTTTTATAAAAAACTTCGCCAGTTCAATATCAACGCATAATCTTTAGTCTCACCTGCTGAATCCACTCCTTGATTTGTGAAAATCCTTCGATCACAGCTTTGCCTCTGAAAGTGTCAACTTTACACCAACTGTCAATTGACACTTTGTGCAAACTTGACACTTTCACCATTGTGATTTGTAGCAATTTCTTGAAAATTTGCCGGGAAAACCGACTGAAATTGAATAGTGTCGTGGCAGGCATACTTATCGCAGTAGTAAATACAAATCTGATACTGGGGACTTTGGATGCCCCAGGCAGTCAAAGTGATCAATGGTACCAATTAAGCCTACACGCTTTTCGACAGCTCTTCTGACTGTGGTTTTGTCTGCAAAAAACGGCATTAAATATATCCAGGTTAAGAACATATACGATGCCGATTATTGTCTGAGAAATAATCTGCGTCTCCTTGATCAAGAAAGGAGATGAGACATGAACAAACAGTTTTCCAACCTTGAAAAAAAACAAAAATCAATCATCAAAAAAGGCCTCTCTTCAATTTTGGGATTGTTACTTTCGATAAATTTGGCGATAGCGGTTCCAATTGATCAAGAAAAAGAGGCATCAGCGTTGGTAGATGAAACTCGCTATAGTTTTGTATGGCATGCCGCCACTTTGACAACTCTAGTGGTTACTGCTGGCCTGGCTCTGTGGACAGTGACCGAATACAATAAGCTTGCCGAAAAAAACCACGATCTGGAGTCAGATTACGAGTACACAACTACCCAAACGAATTTGGATGAAATCGATGCCGCGTATGAGAGTAACAAAAAAGATATGAAGGATTTCAGGCAGCAGCTTGATATTTTCAATGGTTTATTACTACTGGCATTGGGTTGGGAAACCTGGATGCTTATGTCCGATGGTTCAATGGCAGCAATTTTCGGGTCTGACGATTCAAGGAGTCATACAACATTTAGGATTTCATTAGATCCTCAGTTTTATACTGAACATCCTGGAACCGGACTGACAATAAAATGGACCTGGTAGGAGAAAAAAATGAAAAATTCAACTATCACGAACAATTTGCGATTTAAAAAAATCGTGCTGTTTTTCATTTTGATGCTGCTGGTTTTTTCTTGTAAGGTCACCGACGAGGAGGCTATGAACTCGACTCTGGAAGAAAGGAACCTTCCTACGGGTATCGCTGGTGACATGGTTTACGATCTCTCTAATAACCTCAGAAGCTCCGGATATTCTCAAGGCCAGACTGCTGTTATCGTGGATGGAGCATCTACCTATGTATTCAACGAAAATCTGGAGGAGTCGACCAATGGTTCATCCGTTGCCCCGGTGGTTCTGAAAGGTGCCGTGGTTTCCCTTTCTGATTCCGATGCGGGAATATCAACCGCCGATGAAAAATTGGCTGCTATCGATGTGATTGTGAATAGCGTCACCGGATCCTTAAATGGCAAGATAACCGCATCCGACGCCTCTAGTATCAGCTCGCAAAATGTTAATTTCAAACAAGACCCGGGACCTTATTATTCCAGCCTGGGGGCAGCTTACTGCGCTATCATGAAAAAACTGGCCGAAGCCGTAATGCAGCAGCTGGATGAAGCCGGTATCCCAGAAGCCAATATGGTCAGTGCCATAAAGAGCGTATCAAAGTGCCTGATCAAATCGCTTTTAAAAATCGGGGTAGACAATGATGATCTGCTAAGTGTGACCAAAGACATCACCACCGCCGCGGTGGGTGCCATTAACGAAACCGGTCTTTCATCATCTCAAACCGGCAGCGCCGTTGAAGCAGTGGTGGTGGGAGTGATGTTGGGACTCAAAGAGTACGGGGCGGATTCTGAAACAATTGTTGCCATAGGAGATGATGTTGCCACCGGAGCAGCCAATGGACTAGCGGATGCCGGTATCTCATCCGCTGATGCTTCCAACTATGTTTCCACTATAACCGGGGCTATTTCAACCGGGGCTCAAGAAGCCGGATTAAGTGAAGCGGAAGTAGCCACCGTGAAACAAAATGCTGACACCTCCGTCAGCTCGGTTTTGACTACCACCACCGGTACTACTACCACTACTTCTAGCACTTCCACTACCACTTCCACTGCCACTACTTCTAGCACTTCCACCGCCGGTTTTACCGTCAGCACCATAACCGGAAATACAGGTGAAGACACCACCACGACCACTTTCACCGTCAAACTCAATTCGCAACCTACGGCTGACGTAACCATCGCGGTTTCCAGCAGCGATACCGGCGAGGGGACCGTGTCTCCCTCCAGCCTGACATTCACCTCCAGCAACTGGAACACCACCCAGACGGTCACGGTCACCGGAGTCAACGATAGCCTTGTAGACGGTAATCAAACCTATAGTGTTGTTCTGGCTGCTGCCAGTAGCAGTGATACCAACTATAACGGACAAAATCCGTCAGATGTGTCAGTTACTAACACAGATGATGAGGCCCATCTGCCTGATACCGGACAAACATCTTGCTACAACAATACCGTAGAGATCACATGCCCGGCATCAGGAGAATCCTTTTATGGCCAGGATGGACATTATACTATTAATTCGTCGTCATATACCGTGAATACTGACACTATCACTGATAACCATACCAAACTAATCTGGCAACGTTCTGAAGCCGATACCAGAAAATCCTTGGCTGACGCTGTAACCTACTGTGACGATCTGACCCTGCCTGCTGGTGGTTATACGGATTGGAGACTCCCAACGGCACAAGAACTCGTAACCATAGTAGATTTGTCGACCTATTACCCTAGTATTGATGCTGTATTTACCAACACTAGTTTTGATGAAGCGTTTTGGTCGTCAACTTTATATGCGGGCAGTGCAACCCATGCATGGTATCTGAACTTTGATGTTGGTTATGTGAGCAACCAACCTAAGACCGATACCAATTATGTCCGCTGTGTTCTAGATAGTCCATAAATCGGATCGAAGGAGATTCCAACGGAAAATTGGGGGAAAATGAAAAAACAAATTGTTGGATTTTATGTAATAGGACTCTTTTTTTTGATAGCAACCGGACATTTGCCAGCGGCTGACTATTCCGATAACGGTGACTCTACGGTAACCCAAAATACAACCGGTTTAGTCTGGCAACAGTTAGAGGGTGGATCTCACACATGGGAAGCCGCTTTAGCTTATTGCGAAACCCTTGTCCTGGGTGGTAATAGTGATTGGCGGTTGCCGAACCACAAAGAACTGCATTCCCTGATTGATTATTCGGATACAAGTCCTCCAGTCATCGACTCTCTCTTTTCCAGTGCTAATTCCAATTACTATTGGACGTCCACAACCAAGTCAAATGACCTGGACATGGCATGGCTCGGGTATTTCAATACCGGTGGGATTTTCACTTCCAGCAAGACTAATAGCTACCCTGTCCGATGCGTTCGGGGTGGTCTGTGAACGGAGGATTAATCTCTTAACCGGGCCAGGTACTCCTTCCCTTACTGGTGCGCATATTCATAGTAGTGGCAGATGTGGCCTCCCTTCTCCGAAAAAAGGATGTAACCCCGTTGAGTCAAGGATTGGAATAATCTTTTAATCGATGATACACTGACAATGTTGTTCTAGACGACGATTCGATGTGCCTGCATTTTATGTAGTCAAATTTCTCTCGTTAAATAAAAGCAATAAATCGTTCTGTTTCAACGATTCCCAGGTGTGTCCTTCAGGAAGCGATTCAGTTTGTGTGAGCCGTCGGCGTTATGTTAAAAGCCAGCCAGTATTTTCCGCAGGGCGTGTGCCTCATCTGTCAACCAGACGGTTCAGGCGATCAATTCCCGGGTAGTGGAAACCAGCGCAGCATCATTCTATCTGCCTGATAGGATCTGCAATCACCGTAGCAGAGACTATCTGGGCAGGCTCACCCTCATCGAACGAGTCCGATTGCTCATCGGACAGTTTAAAACGCTGAATCTCCTGTTGCAGGCTGACCGACTGGTTCAGGAGGACTTCGGAAGAAGAGGCGGTCTCCTCGGCAATGGCTGAATTCTGTTGAACTGTCGCATTCACCTGGGAAATACCTGTGTAGATTTCTGAAATACCCTGGGTCTGTTCCTGGGAGGCCTCGGCGATGAGCTTGATCAATTCACTGGATTTTTGTACTTCAGTGACGATCTCTTTCAGAATCCCGCTGGTCTGGTTGGCTTTCTCGACACCGCTTTCGACCTCTTTCATGGAGGATTCGATCAAGGTTGAGGTATTATGTGCCGCCTCAGCGCTTCTGGCAGCCAGGTTCCGGACCTCTTCTGCAACCACAGAAAAACCTTTGCCGTATTTTCCGGCCCTGGCGGCCTCAACGGCTGCATTCAGTGCCAAAAGATTGGTTTGAAAGGCGATTTCATCGATCACCTTAATAATCTTGGAGACATTCTGGCTGGTGTTGTTGATCTCATCCATTGAGGTCTGCATCTCCTCCATCTGGCGGTTACCCCGATTCACCAGTTCCAGTGTCTCATCTGTGATCGCCTTGGCTTTTTTTGAGTGTTCGGTGTTCTGTTTGGAGTGGCTCTCAATCTCAGCGATGGCTGAAGAGACCTCCTCGATAGTCGCGGCCTGCTTTGTAGAGCTCGAAGAGAGCACGTCTGCTGAATTCGACAGTTCCTTGGCACTCTGCTCGACTGACTGGCTCGTGCTTTTTACAGAAAAGATGGTTTCACTCAAAAGCAGGATCGACTGGTTAATTCGCTTTTTAACGCTATCCAGATCTCCTTTCAGATCAATTACAATTTTACGCGAGAGGTCCCCTTTCTCAACACCGCCCATAACATCGTCGATGCTTATAAATACTGACTGCAGGGCGATGACCAACTCGTTCACCGAGTTTCCCATTTTGCTGATCTCATTCTTCTGTTTACTTTCAAAACGCTGGTCCAGTTCCCCAGCCGCCAGGCTTGTCATCAGTTGGATCATATCCTGGATAGGGCGGGTGACGATGCTGCGGACGAATAGAATGACCATTATCATGGAAACTACCATGAAAATAGCAACCAGGATGGCGCCTGTGAGATATATCTGCTTTTCAGCGTTGGCCAGACGATGATCACTGTAGAGCAGCACCATTCCCCCTAACTTGACCTCCTTGATCACCAGGGGAATGAATAGGTAAATCCGTCCCTTTTCCATTTTCAATCCGAGATTACCGGCTTTAGCGAGTTCCGTTGCCATATCATCAGCTTTGATATCTGGATTCTTGGCCAGATTGAAATGCTCAATCCCGTCTTTGTTTTTCAGGCTGGTCACTATTAATTGACCCTGAAAATCGATAAACTGCATTCCCAGTAAATCCTCCTTGGAGTTTAGGATCGAATTGAAGTCATCAATCTGGTTGATTTGGATTATAAATCCAACTTTTTCACGAATTTCTTCAGCATCTATTTCCTCTTCACTGCCATCGTAACCTATTACTTTTTTGGTAAGGTCATTGAAGACGGATTGAGTCAGGTTTTGTGCCCCCAGCACAAACTCTTCTGCAAAAATAGACCGGACCTGATAGGATTGCAGCACGGTCGAGATGACTTGAATCAGTAAGATCAGTATCAGAATTCCAAAAATTGTCTTATTTCGTATGGATTGCAGCATCGTTTTCTCCCTTAAATGGATCAATCGGACTTTCAGAGTTGGTCAACGCCCTCTTACTTAATTGAGTAAGGGTCGGCTCAAAAATTACTTGGCATTGTATCAGCAAAATGTCCGGTCTTCATGGGACTTTTGCGGACAGCTTATGCCAAGTAATTTTGGTACGATCCCTAAGAGTCAAGTCCTTATAAAAGAATTATACCCCCAGCGAACACTCGGTAACCAAAATGTTCGGCGGGTTATATTGAACACAAGAGCAACTCTTTAGCTTTTTCGGACAACCGGTTATTAATCCTCACCACACAGAATAATCAGATTTTTCAACTGGTGAGGCCTTCGAGCTCAGGAGGATAGGGGTCAGTTGGGATAGGCGCGCCCTTGTGACAGGTTCCGGATTAAAGCTCAAAAAAGAATTTGTTTAATAAAATAATATCGCGAATTAAGGTTTCTCACAAATTTTTAAGCGTGAAAACAATGCTTTAGAAATCTGCTGGTCTTCCGGCGTGACGGTGATTGGCAGACAGTACCTGTTTTCATTGTGAAAGCGCTCACGGCACTTCTGTTAAATGGTTATAACTTAAAACCGTACCTTTCAGTATAAACCAAATGTTCGCCAAAGGAAATAACGGAATGCCGAAACAAATGAGTCGAGTAATTTCCAAAGAAGTAATAATATACTGCACCCAGATATTTGGACAGATTTTGTTTAGAAATGAGATTCGAAGTGATGGGTCCAGATATTAGTACTTGTTATTGGGACTAGTTATTGGTACTATAAGTCAAGTTAAATACTTAATTGAGAGGTTTCCATGATGACACAGGCAAAGTTCCAGATTGATCGAGAAGATTATGAGTTTATCAAAGCAGCTTATAAACTGCTGGATTACAGCAATTATAGTGAGTACATGAGAGAAGCAATTAAAGAGAAGATCAAAGCTGATAGAAAGAAACTTCGCGGGATTAAAAGGAATCTGGCAATGGAAGAGATTGGAAAAGCAGCTTATGAGAATCACTTTGACTCATTAGATGGAGAAGACTTTGAAGACAGGTGACATATTCTGGGTAAACCTTGATCCTGCAGTAGGGGATGAAATCAGGAAAAAAAGACCTGTCGTTGTGCTTAACCAGGGTCATGAAAAAAATCTCAAGCTCTCAATCGTTGTTCCGATTACAGGTTGGAAAAGACATTGGGATCAGAATCCGTTTTTCGTTGTGATAAAGCCAAATAATCAAAATAAGCTTCAAACGAAATCGGCCATAGATTGCTTCCAAATTAGAGCAATCAGTCACAATCGATTCATGGATCGTATTGGCAAAATAACTGATAATCAGCTGGGTGACGTAAAAAAAGCAATATCCTTGATTTTAGATATTGATTCAGAAGATTGTCAGTAGATTTAGGTGTATGTCGAGATGATTCACCATGACTGTATGGTCGCAGAGACATTGAAAGCGTTCTAAGACAAAGGTTGCTGAGAATCTAGCGGTTGAATCTGAAGGTTTTTGCTTTAATCTGGAAGTTGGGGGCAATAGCTTGGTTGCGGGCTGGCTACGCTTTTCCGTGATTCTTTGAAGTTCAAATAAATAGCAGATCTATTTTCATTGTGAATCTATTGGAAGAGGAAAACAGATGCATAAAGTAATGATTCATCCCGCGAACTATGCTAGCTGTCAAGAAGCCGTAAATCAGGCTTTTTTGCACTTTCCAATTGAAATTGAAGGGAAATCTGTTTTGATTAAACCCAATGTGTTAAGAGGAGCTGCTCCGGAGCAGTGTATTACAACACATCCAGCAGTACTCACAGCCATCTTGGAAAAAGTTAAATCTTTGAATCCTAAATCTATCCAAGTTGGTGATAACCCCGGAATGTTCAGCTATGGAGCCAATGAAGGTTCTTTTGAAAAAACCGGACTTCTGGAAGCGTCGGGTGAATTGTATACCAATATTGGAGGGGAAACGGTAGAAGTCGACTTTATCCCCGGAATTTACGAAAAGCTAAATATATCCCGAGCTGTAATGGAGGCAGATGTGATTATCTCGGTTCCCAAGTTTAAAACGCATGGTTTGACCATGCTGAGCGGAGCAATTAAGAACAGTTACGGTATTATCCCCGGTGCTGTTAAAGCAGAGTTGCATGCGATATCGGGAAACGCCATGAGATTTAATGAAATTATTGTTGATGTGTTCAATATCAGAGTCCCTGATCTTTTTATTGTAGATGCTATTGTTGGAATGGAGGGTAATGGTCCGGCATCGACTGAATTGCGATACATAGGTCAAGTGATGGCGTCAGATAACGCAGTCGCCTTGGACGCCACAATTGCTCGAATGATGGGAGTAGATTTGAATGTTCTACACTTTCTGACGACTGCTCAGGCAAAAGGACTAGGACATACTAGTGAAAATAAAATTGAAATCATTGGTGAATTTAAACCAATCAATGGATTTAAGCTTCCACCGAATAAGATCGACACAGCAGAAAATCCACAGGCTGTAGTGGATTTTTTTCACTCACGAACCAATATGCGGCCCGTTGTTGATGAGGACAGATGTACTGCTTGTGAAACCTGTGTCGAGCAGTGCCCGGTTTCTGCTTTGAAGATGATAGATGACCTGCCGAAACTTGATGATACCGTCTGCATTGCATGCTTCTGTTGCCAGGAGATGTGTCCTGATACAGCAATCACACTGGCATGAAATCCGATTCAATGTGTATAAATGATGAACAGCAATCTCAGGGAAGTCATTGTTTCAAACTACCGGATTATGTGTCAGTTATTGGACATTGATATCCAGCATTTTCACGCATCTCAAATCCCCCCATGGGCAGGGTCTAACGGTGCGGCAAAACCTCTAAGTCGCTATTTTGACAAGGAATTATCTCCCACCCTGAGAAACATATATTAAACAACATTTTTTGAAAATGGCTATAGCACTGATAATATGTCTTTTAAAAAAATTACTAGGCCATGATTTGCTATATATGATATATCAGCAAAACAATAAGGGATCGTACAAAAATAACTTGGCATAATCTGTCCGCAAAAGTCCCATAAAGACTGGACATTTTTCAAACAAAATGCCACAGCAACGTGTTTCCTTTTCGGCAACGTGTTTCTTTGACGCTAATGAGAAACGCTCGACTAATGGGAAACACTTGAGTAATTTTTGAGCCAACCCTAAGCCAGTTATCACTGTATAACGCCAGATGAGCAACAAGATATAGTGTAAAATGGTTCTGTCACCAAAAAGCAGTATCACGCAATGACTTCAGGACAAGGGGTCCTTGCCAGGCTAAACAGTACAACAAAGGAGAATAAGAAAATGAATAACCTCGAATTATCCGATAAATACAAACCGATTCTGAAGCAGGTCAAAGAATTCATCGCCAATGAAATCGATCCGTTGACACCTGAATTTTACTCAGAAGTGGGCTTAGCCGGCGGCGATCGCTGGAAATATACCGACAGAATGCTGGAAATTCTGGCAAGCCTAAAAACAAAAGCCAAGGCCGTCGGGTTGTGGAATTTTTTCTTACCAGATACCGATAATCCGAATGCGCCCACAATCAGCAATCTTGATTATGCTTACCTGGCCGAACCCATGGGTGCCAGTCCACTGGCTCCGGAAATTTTTAATTGTGCTGCGCCTGATACGGGCAACATGGAAGTTCTTGAACGCTACGGAACAGCAGAGCATAAGAAAAAATGGCTGGAACCTTTACTGAATGGCGAGATACGGTCCTGCTTCGGTATGACCGAACCGGGTGTGGCTTCTTCCGATGCAACCAATATTGAGACGTCAGCTGTTTTGGATGGAGATGAGTGGGTCATCAATGGCGAAAAGTTTTATATTTCGGGGGCGGGGGATCCCCGTTGTAAAATCATGATCTGCATGGTTGTGACCTCTCCGGATGCCGAAAAGCACATGCGCCAATCACAAATCCTGGTTCCCATGGATGCCCCGGGGGTTAATATCGTTGGCCCCATGAAGGTATTTGGGTCTGATGCCGCTCCCCATGGACACATGCATATCTTGCTGGAAAATGTGCGGGTTCCCAAGGAAAATATCTTATTGGGAGAAGGACGTGGTTTCGAAATTTCTCAAGGACGTTTGGGACCCGGCCGCATTCACCACTGCATGCGCTCCATCGGTGTTGCTGAAAAGGCCATGGAACTCATGTGTAAGCGAGGCCTGGATCGTGTGGCCTTTCGCAAACCGATTGCCAAATTGGGAGGGAACTTCAATGTGATTGCTGACTCCAGAATTGAAATCGATTCAGCACGCTTATTGACGCTTAAAGCCGCCCGCATGATGGATTTAGTGGGTAATAAGGAGGCACGGAGTTATATTTCGGCCATCAAGGTCCTGGTTCCGAATATCACCCTGAACGTCATTGACCGGGCGATTCAAATGTATGGAGCTGCCGGTGTTTCCCATTGGACCCCTCTGGCTTCAATGTGGACGAACTCAAGAACCTTGCGACTGGCAGACGGCCCGGATGAGGTCCATCGCATGGTTGTGGCGAGAATCGAACTGGCCAAATACCAATCCTAAGGGGCGGCTCATGAATTAATTCACATTCTGTTTGCAAAATGTCCAGTGTTTTTAGGACTTTTGCAAATAGATTATGTGAAGTTATTTTTGAACGATCCCTGAGCCTGGTAGAACCGGTTATATTTTAATAATATATACTCCTCCCTCAGAGGAGCTTCATTTACAGCCTGGAAGACGCTTTGAGTATAGGAACAAATATGGGATTTTTTTCTTTTCAAATTTATCTTGCTACAGATCAAAATCAACCAGTAAACTTAGATATTAGAGTATGGCAGATACCTACCTATCTGCTCAGTAAGGTTTTCCTAAATTAATTGACATCCATTTTCAGGGGAATTCATATGACAATTTCTATGTACCAGGCTTCGGTGCCCGTTTTTAATCAAATGATGCGAAGTCTTGTTGATATTTTGAAAAAAGCCGTTGTGGATGCTGAAAAACGGAAGATTGACCCGAGTGTACTGATCAATAGTCGTTTATTTCCAGATATGCTCCCTTTGGTAAAACAGATTCAGATCGCCTCGGATACGGCAAAAGGGTGTGTTTCCAGATTGGCTGGAATGGAACCGCCAGTGTTTGAAGATAATGAAACCAGTTTTGCTGATCTTACGGATCGTTTGGAAAGAACAATTGAATTATTGAAAACCATTAAAATGGAGCAAGTTGATGGTTCGGAGGATAAAACCATCGCCATTACCTTTCGGGGGTCTACCTCTTCCTATCAGGGGCTACCATATCTGTTGCACAGATCACTTCCCAACTTCTTTTTCCATGTTACTACGGCTTATGCTATTTTAAGGCACAATGGTTTGGAGATTGGAAAAGCCGATTATATTGGAACATTCTAGAAGGATTACAAAGCACCCATAGAATACCAGGGACGCTTTGCAAGGGATTATTGTCGAAACCCCCATTGGTCCCAATTCAAGCGGCTGATTCATAATGATATTTCAGTAATCCATTAAGCCGGTGACGACACTTGAAGCAGTGTTGAACGGGACCGATGGTAGAAACGACTTTATTTCCATAGTGGAATCCCTCCTCGACGAATTCCCTTCTATCTGGTATTCATCCATATATCAAACAAAAATTATAAATTTGCTTTAAAATCAACCATGAAAAAAAAATCTGGCTTAAAATCAACCATGAAAAAAGAATCTGAATGATATCTATTCAGTATCTGCTCCGCCGAGGGGATTATGATTAAAAACACACATGAATCCATCGCTGGAGCCAAGTGTTTGGTCAGAAACGCGTTGGGAAAACGTCCTGTTTTCCATCGTTTTGAGTCACAATCCGCTCGGCTCCGGGAATATGGTGATATGTTTTCAAGTAATATCAATATTCAGGAGGTTGAATGACCAAGGTACAACAGGAATCAGAAGGAAGAGGAAGAACAGCATTGGTTACCGGCGCGTCTGCTGGAATTGGGAAAGTATTTGCAGAATTTTTAGCAGAAAAGGGGTTTGATATTGTCCTGACGGCACGGCGAGAGGAAAGGCTCAATACACTGGCACAAGAAATAAGTTCATTACATTCTGTGCGAACTGAAGTTATTGTGACTGATTTGGCTGATCCGAAAGCTCCTCAGAATATTTATGACGCCTTGAGTGAAAAGAATATATCAATTGATGTCCTGGTTAATAATGCAGGATATTCAATTAGCGCTTCTTTCAGCGATGCTTCACTTCAGGCTCAGCTTGATTTGATTCAGGTAATGGCGACCTCCGTAGTGCAGTTGTGTCACCTGCTTTTACCAAACATGAAAAAAAACCGTTATGGGAGAATCATCAACGTTTCATCTATTGCAGCGTTTCTTCCGCCAGCCCCAGGCAAGCTTTATACCGGAATTAAATCTTTTGTTATGGATTTTTCAATAGCCTTGTCTTTAGAACTAGAAGGAACAGGGGTATTCTCAACGGCTTTATGTCCGGGCTTTACTCATAGTGAATTTCATGACGCAATGGGAGTGCGAGCTCAGGTAAACAAAATACCGAGCTTTATGTGGATGGAAACCAAAACTGTTGTCAAACAAGGGTATTATGCAGCAATGAAAGGGGAAAAGGTATATATTAATGGTAAGATTAACCGATTTTTAAGTATTGTTTTCAGACTATTGCCAAATAAGTTTAAATATAAGGCTACTCGAAATCAATCACTGACTCAGAAACCAAAGACGAATTCAGACTAGTTTTCATATCAAATCCGAATCGATCTGGACATTTGGCACATAGAATGTGGCAGCAACGTGTTTCCTATACACTAATGGGAAACACTTGACTAATTTATGAGCCGACCCTAAGGCCAAAAAAAGAGATTAAGCCATGCAGAGTCTTCAAAGTAATCGGCGATATAGTGACAATACGCCAATCAACAATCTGATCGAAAAAATCGTTGGTGAATTGAAAACATTTACCGAAAATCAGGCCCAGAATATCAGTGATCTGGTTGAAATCGGGAAAGCGATGTCTGCTGAACATGATCTCTCAGTAGTCCTTGAGATGATCCTCAGACAGGCCAGACGGTTTACCAAGGCAGATGGAGGAACCCTTTATCTGTTGACAGAAGACCGAAAAGAACTGGCATTTTATGTCATGCATAATGATACCTTGAATAGTTATATGGGGGGAACGTCAGATGAGAAGGTATCACTTCCAAATGTCCCCCTTTATATAGACGACCAACCCAATCAAAGCCATGTTTCGGCGTATGTTGCCCTGAAAAATAAGGCTGTGAACATTCCGGATGTCTATGAGGCTGAAGGATTTAATTTTGAAGGAACCAAGGAATTTGATATTTTGATGAAGCATCGATGCCAGTCCATGCTGGTTGTCCCCATGTGCGATCATGAAGATCAGATGATTGGGGTCTTACAGTTGATTAATGCAAAAGATCCTGTGGGTCAATCCATTCCCTTTAGTACCGCTGCCATCGATTTAACAGAAGCAGTATCCAGTCAGGCCGCGGTGATGCTGACTCAGCAAAACCTGATCAATAACCTCAAAGACCTGTTTGAATCTTTCATCAAGTCAATTGCAACTGCAATTGAAGAGAAATCCAAATACACCAGTGGTCATATTCAGCGTGTGGCGGAATTGACCATCATGATCGCAGACGAAATTAACCAGATGACAGAGGGACCTTTCACAGATACCTGTTTCAGTAAAGACGAGATGGAGGAATTGCGGATTGCTGCCTGGATGCACGATACAGGTAAAATTACAACAGCTGAACACGTCGTTGACAAAGCCTTAAAGCTGGAAGGTGTGTTTAACAAAATGGAACATATTAAAACACGTTGGCAGACAATATACCTTACAGTACAGCTTAAGGTACAAAAGCTTAAAAGTCAGTTAATAAACAATAACTCTGATCCCAAAGAGCTGACTAAGATTGATGCTCAGTGTCAGGCCGAACTCGCACAGTTAGCAGATGATCTTGCATTTCTGGAAAACACAAACATCGGTGCTGAATTCATGATTGATGAACATCTGGAAAGGCTGAATCTAATTGCTCAAAAGACTTATGAGGTGGATGGAAAAGAGTACAGGTACCTGAATGAGGATGAGGTCGAAAATCTATCCATCCGCAAAGGGACTTTAACAAAAAAAGAACGGGATATAGTCGAAAATCATGCCACTATGACCATGAAGATTCTTGAGAGTCTCCCCTGGCCCCGCAAAATGGCAAATGTTCCCAAAATTGCCAGTGCCCATCATGAGAAATTAAACGGAACCGGTTATCCCCTGAACCTTGAAGCTGATCAAATCAATTTGCAGTCCCGCATTATGGCGGTTTCAGATATTTTTGAAGCTCTGTCGGCTCCTGACAGACCCTATAAAAAGCCAATGTCACTCTCTCAGGCGATCAATATACTGAAGCTGATGGTCAAAGATAAACACCTCGATAAAGATGTTGTGGAATTGTTTCTCAAGTCAGAACTGGTAAGTAAATACGCCAATCAATACCTGAAAAAGGATCAACTTGATTTTTAAGACGAATATTCACATTCCTTTCCTGACGACGCGTTTCTTTAACATCAATGAGAAACACTTGGATGATTTCTCTATTCAATAGATAGCAGCAGGTTTACTTTTTTTGGCCGGGCGAGAACCGATCTATTTAAGACCTGCCTTGTGATTAAAAACTGAAGTGTTATCAAGCTTCCGCCCCGCTTCGAGCTCAAAGACAATTGTCTTAAACCGTTTACGGGAGGGATCCATAAAACTGAAATCGATTAAAAAACGATTGATACCGAATCCTTGTAACTTCTCCTGCCTGTGGAAGAGACAAACAAGTTGCTCGCTGATGGTGTAAAAAAGGCCATCCTTTTCCACAATCATGAAGTTCTGGCCCTTGCCTGTTCTAATTCTGAAATCCTGAGTTGCCGGTCGAATCTTCGAGATGAATAAGGGGATGTGCCCAAATATCGGCATGATTCCGGATACAGAGGTGTTCGCCTTGATGTTCAACAAATCATCTTCCAGAGAATAAGTGAACTGATCGTATCCTGAAGTGACTAAAAAGTCCTGACTGGCCCGATTGGTTGTCCAAACCATGCTGTCCGCGATGAGCATTTCCCCTTTGGGAAACAACCCGGTGTGACTGAAATGACTGCTCATCCAGCGTTGCACACCTAATTTGCTATAGTGTGATACCAGTTGTCGATAGGATTCCAGTTCCGCTTCTGAAATGAAAGGAGGGAATTCCACAACCAGTCTGTCTTTCCAATAATTGAGTTGCTTGGCGTTTTTGATGATATCTGCATGAAACGACGTGTTGCCCGCTAAAATCAAAAGGTCAAACTTGAACGATTTTAAAACAGACAGCCACCCGGGGTTATCGATTTTTAAATAGAGCTTTTTTGTGGCAGTAACAGGGGATTCGGGGACATTAAAAGCGCTTAACACTTTTTGGTGATTTGGATACCGTTTGTGATATTTTTTGACTGTCATCTCAGCATCCACTTTTTTGCGGCTCCAAAGGGCGCTTCTGTTTAGTTTGCGGGATATCAAATAGAGCTGATCAGCTAAATTCCCCTCTATTTTGGCTTGAGCAGTTATCTCTGCAATTCCCTTTTTTGTTCCGACTTGTTCAACTGTAAAAACGGAACGTTCATCCCCATTTTTGTCCTGAAGTCTCAACCTGTCACCGGGTCGTATTCCCTGCTCTGTCAGTACTCGCAGCGATTTCTCTGACACGCTTTCCAGCGTTCCCACCGGCATTCCGGTTCCGGAAGCACGATCCGACACAATAAGACCATTCTGTTCTGGTGAATTCAGAAAAAAATCTGTTTTCTCTCTACCCAGGTCCAGTAGCAGTTCGGCTTTCGTTTCTGCAACGGACACCTTTCCATCCAAAAGCTTACGATAGGCGGCCACAACCGTATATACGTATTCCGCCCGTTTCATTCTCCCTTCAATCTTGAGGCTGGATATTCCAATCTCGGACAGGCCAGCTATATGGTCAACCGTCCACAAATCTCCGGGGGAAAAAGTGTAACCGGAATTGTGTTCAGAGCTGAAATTTCTTCGACATACTTGTGTGCACTTCCCCCGATTTCCGCTCCACCCACCGAGATAACTGGATGCCAAACATAACCCGGAAATGGCATAACAAAGTGCACCATGAATAAACACTTCAAGTTCCACAGGCGAATCCCGCTGCAACCGTCTTATCTCCTCGATGCTTAATTCCCTGGACAGAACCGCTCGTTTTATTCCGAGATTACGAATCGCATCCAACCCGATTCTGTTGTGAATCACCATTTGGGTACTGGCATGCAACGTCAGCTTGGGGAAATACGTGTGTGCGATATGGGCCAACCCAAGATCCTGGACAATGACCGCATCAATCTTTAATTGCTGCAGTTGAAAGAGCAGATCCAGCACAGATCTCAATTCACCTTGCTTGAGAAGTGTATTCAGGGTTACAAAGATTTTAACCTGGCGACTGTTCGCTATTCCAACCAGATGTGCCAGAGAATCCATGGTAAAATTGCGAGCCCTGAGCCGTGCGTTTAACTCCCCAACCCCAAGATAAATTGCATCCGCTCCGGCATCCAGCGCCGCGTTAAAGCTCTCAAGGGAACCGGCTGGAGCCAGTAATTCAGGGAGATTTTTCTGTTTTATATTCATTCGTTTATGCCATAAGCCGTCAGGTCAAGGGCACGCGGACCGTAAGGATGCGGAGGGCGACCGGAAAAGCCAAATCCGGGTAAAGAAGGCACAATCACATCAAAGGCATCTTCTTCTTTTCCACCGAATCTTTCCGGGTGGGCCAGAATTTCAATGATGTCCAGACTCTCAACAAAGGATCCCGGACATCCATGGCTGATCAACAACAGCAGGGGCTGATCACCACTTCCCTTTTCAAGGATGTAATGCATGTCAATTCCGCTAACAGGGGCTTTGAAATGGGAAAATGTATTTATGGTTGCTTCATGCTTATGCCAGTCATATTCATTGACCCAGTAGTCATAAAGTTCTTTCATGTAGTCAAGGTTTGTACCGTAATCCCATCCCCCATCGTCCGGCATTTCATGCCAGGGATAAGATGTAACGCGTTTCTTTATATATTCAATGGCTTTTTCTGAAACAGACACATTGAAAGGTGTTGTGGTTATCTTTCGCATTATCTGTCCCGTTTACTCATTCAGGAAATCCAGGGCGTACTGGGCATTGCTGATAGAAAGTAGAATAGAGAGTGGGTTTCCGGAACAAGATCCAGGTTTGAGTCTTGGTGGGGCTACCAGACTGCATTTGGTTCAGCACACCTGCGGAGAGCGTTGTGGAATCCCCGCAGGTTAACCGACCTGTGACCAGGATTTTATTTTATGGCATCAAGAAAGGCGTTGAGCAGTTCTTCGCCATCGGCGCCAAATTTTTTGGCAATCAGTTTTTTGACTTTGGGAACTGCAACCCGTTTGAATTCATCCTTTTCCGCAGCCGTCAGCGTATTGACTTTCATGGTTTTTGACAGCTCTTTGAGACCTCTATCGGATGCTTCGATAATGCGACCCATGCCGCGACCGGCAACGATAGCTGATTTGGCAGCATATCTGACAACCGCTTTCTCGCTGTCTGTCAAGCTGTTCCAGAAATCTTCGTTCATAACCCAGACATAGGGCGCAAAAATGTGGCCGGACAGGGTTAGGTATTTCTGGACTTCCTGAAACTTGGCAAAGGCAATGATGGGAATCGGATTCATCTGACCATCGGCAACACCTGTCTGCAGCGCTGTGTACACTTCCGACCAGGAAATGGCGGCCGGTTGCCCACCCATCGCAGAAATGATCGCTTTATGGGTGTCAAGTCCCATGGTCCTGATTTTAACACCGGCCATGTCAGCGGGTGTGTGGATAGGGCGCTTGGAATTTGTCAGGTGAAAAAAGCCGCCGGAATCGCCAAAGCCCAGAACATAGAGCCCTGTTCTCTTGTTGATGTCAGACGCCAGTTTTGCTCCGAAGGGGCCATCAAATACCTCATAAGTTTTACTGATATTCGGAAATGCGAAAGGGATATCCAGGATTCCAATCTGGGGATATACCGATGCAAAACCACCTACAGAGTGGATACCTGCTTGAATCACGCCTGCTTTAACCTGGTGCACCACATCTTTGTCCTTTCCCAATTGTCCACTGGGAAATGTCTGAACCAGGACTGTCCCGTTGGTACCTGCTTCAACCAGGCTCTTGAATACGGTTGCCATCGCACCGGTGGGATTATCAAAAGGATCATCCTTGTTCAGGTGATGCATTTTGAGGGTTTTGGCTGCGAAGGTTGTTCCGGAAACACCCATCACAGCGAAAAGAGCCAGTGTTGCGATTGTTAATATCTGCTTCATCATTTTCATACTAAGTCTCCTTATTTTCAGCAAATCAATTATTGCCAGTTTAAGAGTGGTGCTACCCGCCAGCTGAAGTTTTAGGCCATCCGGGGGGTGAGCAATCCAGGAAGTAAAACAACTACATGATAAGTCTTGGGATAAACAGGGTCATCTTATCCCAGAATGCCACCAGAAAAAGAATGAAGACCTCGACGATCAGAAAGGGGATCAGTGAGACACTGATCCTCTCAATCTTTTCTCCGGTGACGGAAGACATCACAAACAGGCAGGCACCTACCGGTGGTGTCATCAAAGAAATATTCAAGGCAAGAACAATCATGATGCCGGCATGAACCGGATCCATCCCGATGGTCATTGTCAACGGCCCAAGCACAGGCGCCAGAATGATCAAGGCGGCATTGATATCCATAAACATCCCGACCGCAAGCAACAGCAGTAGAATCAGTGCAATGATCACCTTTGGGTCGCTGGACAGGAACAGGAAAAAGGCTGCGATCTTTTGAGGAATCTGCATGAAGGTCATCCACCAGCTTAAAATCGATGCGCTGGCAATGATCAGAAAGACAATTCCGGTTATCCTGGAGGTACGGATCAGCATCTCCACAATGTCCTTGAAGGTGATTGAACGGTAAATGACCACGCTGATGAAGAGTGCATAAAAGACTGCAATCGCAGCCGCTTCAGTCGGCGTGACAATTCCGAACAGAATCCCGCCCAGAATGATGCCGGGCATCAGAATGGCGAGGAAGCTGGACTTGAAGGCCCAGAATATCCGCAGCAGACTGAACCCCCTTTCGCTCTTGGGCAGGTTCAACCGCTTCCCCAAAAGGGCGATGACTGCCATGCAGAGAACGCAGATCAACAGTCCCGGTAAAATACCTGCCGCAAAAAGCCCTGCAATGGAGACACCCATTAGAGATCCGTAGATCACCATCAGGTTCGACGGTGGAATCGTCGGCCCGATAATGGAACCCGCCACCGTCACGGCACAGGAAAAAGGTCGATCATAGCCCTCCTTGACCATGGCAGGCACGAGGGTATTTCCAAAGGCCGCCGTATCAGCTACGGCAGCCCCGGTCATGCCAGCGAACAGTACGGATGCAATCATGTTGGAATGAGCCAGCCCGCCTCTGAGGTGACCCACTAAAGCGTCAGCGAAATCAGCAAGTTTACTCGTAATCCCGGACTTGTTCATGATCTCCCCGGCCAGGATAAAAAACGGCATGGCCATAAAGGTAAACAAGTCCAATCCTTCAAAAAACCGTTTAGGCGCCATCGTCAGAAAATTCTCACCGCCGATTTGAATCAGACCTGCCACTCCTGCCACACCCAGTGTTACGCCAATGGGAAGCCCCAGAAAGATAAAGATGAAAAAGATCAGTAGCACAGTAAGCATGTTTCACCTCTTTAATAAGCTGATAACCCGTTATCAGCGGAATTTCTGTCTCTGAACATTGCGGCAAATATCTGGAATGCGGACAGGCCGGCTGCAACCGGAACGGCGGCAAAAGGAACCACCATGGTCATGCCGAAAATGGTCGCATACTGGCTGAGTCCCGCCTTGGCCATTCCGATACCGTACCAGAGCAGAAAAACAAAAAAGGAGAGGCTGACAAGGTCCAGGCAAACCCCGAGGATGCGGCCCGATCTTTCTGACATAAAGCGTTTGACGATATCAAGGCCGATATGAGCTCTGTAAAAAGCCCCACAAGAAACGGCCAACAAGGCTGCCCAGATCATGACATACCGGGACAACTCTTCGGTCCAGGTGAATCCCAGATTAAGGAAATACCGCTCGACCACACCGAACCAGATGATTAGAACCATAATCCCCACTAACGCGGCACATATACGCTCTACAAACCAGTTCAAGCGGTAGGCGATAGAACCCAACAGGGGTTCCCGATTTTTTTCCATTTAATTCCTCATCTGCAAGTGCTGGATTTTCCCTGGGATTTTAGAGAAAAAATCAAGGCTGGTTTGAAAAGGGTTCTCTTTCCTGGTTATTTCCATCGGAAGTCTCGGGTTCCTTTTGGCAGGTATAGTTTATGTTTAGAGCCTTTAATGATAAAAAACCAAATTACATGTGTCAAGGGATTTAGTTTTTGCGAAGAATTTCTTAAGAGAGCCAGTGTGGCTGCATCATGCTGTAAAATACGCCCAAAAAGCCATTATGATTGATATGTCATCTCTCAGGCCTTTCAAGTAAAACCGCAAAGTTCCCGTTTAATCAACCAAATAGAATCTTTCAATTTATGTCACAAATGTTACCAATCGTTAGTCTATCCTATCCGCTCACTGATGCCAAACATTAAAGCTTTCCGGAGCCGATTTCATTATTCTGAAATCGGCCTGGGGATATTCGTCAGTACGAGGAAACGATGGCTGGCGGGTCCTGTCAAAACCCATTTTTCAAAATAGAAAGAGTATTGAGGAAAACAAAGGGATCGTTCTGAGGAGCATTCAGGAATGTGAGAGATGATTTGGAAAAGGGCCTCCGCCCATTGCCCGTCCCTGCGTCATTTGTAATACACCCGGTCCTCAAGCCTCATAAAGCCCCGGATCGCTTGCCCAAGGCCGTAACTGATCAGATCCGGCGGCCACGGAAACACTTTCCGACCCACAAAAAACATCTGGGTTCTTTCCGTCTGCTGCCCGGTAATCATCTCAGCAATTGTCCGGCCGTTCATGGTGGTTAGCGACACGCCGTGACCGATGCACCCCATGGAAAAAATCGCTTTTTTGTCTGTCCCGAGATAGCCGATTACAGGCGTCATGTCGGTTGTGACGGAAACCGGACCACCCCACTGGTGGGTAAACTGAATTCCTTTCAATTGTGGAAAGATGTCGACCACATGGTTTTTGAGGTGGGTAAATGTCTTTTCATTTAAATCCTTGTCCAGATTCGTACCGTACGCGAGGGATATGTCACCGCCCCCCATGGCAATCCGGTTGTCCGCGGTAAGACGGTAATAGTGAATCAAGTCGCGGGCATCTTCGACGCCGGCACGGTTTTTCCAGCCGATGGCAGCATACTGCTCTGGTGTCAGCGGCTCGCTCAGCACTATATGGGTAAACGCCGGTATCTGGAGTTTTTTTAACTGTGGAAACAGGATGGAATAGGCATTGGTAGCCAAAACCAGGTATTCAGAGTGGATTTCACCCTGGTCTGTTTTGACCACAAAGCCGGATGCGTTCCCTTTACGGGAAAAATTAATTACCGGTGAGTTTTCGTAAATAACAGCACCTTCGTTTTCAGCAAGATCTTTCAACCCCCGGGCGAGTTTAGCGGGATTGACAATGCCGCAGCGGGGCTCGAACCAGCCGAGTTTGTAAAAATCGGTGTTAAACTCATCGGCCAGTCGATCACTCCCCCAGCGTTCCACACCACCGAGTCCCCATTTTTCCATGATCTTAAAATCGTGTTCGACCCGCTTCACCTGCCCGGGGCTGGTGCCCACCAGTAAATAGCCGCTTTTCTCGTAATCGCAATCAATGTCGTTCCGGGTGATCACATCGTGGAGATAATCCACTGAGTTCTCCATATAGATATGGGCGTTCCGAGCCTTCGTATCATTGAAGCGGAACTTTGTGATCCCCTTGGTCAATCCAAAAAGGGTCATTGAAAAGCCACCATTCCTGCCCGAGGCACCGTAACCGCAAACATCGGATTCAATGATACGCACATCCATATCCGGCTTCATCTGCTTCAGATGATATCCCACCGAAAGACCCGTGTAACCGCCGCCGATCACAACAACATCGGCATCTTCTTTTCCGTTGAGTTTCCCATTGGGGGTGATTTCCTGTGGCAGAGATTCGAGCCACCAGCTCTTGGATCGATAACTATCCTGAAAATAAGTCATTGGACGCCTCCTGAGGGCAGTTGACGGAATGAAATTCACTTTGACAGGTGAAACCGAATATGATGTTTAATTGGCCGATTTTCCTCTTCCCTCACTATTTGTCAGCAGTGTCCGGGTTAGGTTTTTACAGAAAGCTGAATGATGAAACCTGGATGGAGCTTATGCGCAGAGACGGGTTTTATCATTCAGCTTTTGTTTTGCAAAAACCTTATAAGAAACAAAAAAATATTTCCTAACATTACAATATATTAAAAAAAGTATATTCTTGGGAATATTTTTATGTTTTTTTCATCGAACAATGGGCACGCCCATAGTTTTGCTAACCGGACATTGCTGACTATTTGTGGATTAATTCACAGGTGTAAATTTGTAGATGGCGTTTTCAATGTCAGACGTCACATAGATCGCCCCATCACTTGACACACCAACTCCGGTCGGGATGCCACTAGGCAAAAGGCCGGGAGTTCCCGGGAAACCAATTTTCAAACCACCGGCAATTTTTGTGACAGCGCCGCTTGCAGGATCGATTGAGATTAACTGCTTCAGGCCGACTTCTGCGACAATAATTTTTCCATCGGGAGCCGTATCAATACCTTCCGGGAATTTTAGCCCGGAAGCGATGACGGTTTTTTGTCCGGTTTTAAGATCGATCCTGCTTATCATGCCAGCAAACACTTCACTTAAATAAACAGCATCGTTACCGGCCCATGTCAGGCCATAGGGACCTACCAGCTTATCGATTACGACGGTACGGTCTTTTCCGTGTTCTCCTGATAATTTCACCAGACTGCCGGTTCCCAATTCGGCAACCAAATATCCACCATTGGGCAGAGCCAACGCATCGTGGGGAGCCTGAAGGCCGTGAATCATTTCGACCGTCTGCCCGGTTACTCTGTCCAAAACGTGCACTGTACCTGTAAACCAACTACTAAGCAGTACTGTCTTCTCATTTACCCTGGCTGAAAATGGATATTCCAGTTTGTCAGCCTGCATGCGGGCAAGGTCGGTCACTTCGCCTGTATTCCCGTTAATGCTGCGGTATGCAAAAAGATCTGCCAGGTAGAGCGTATCCTCTCCATCGGCGCTGAAAACATCCAAACCGCTGGCGACCGAAAGTTTACCTTCCACAACCGTTCGTACCTTGCCAGTCTGGGTATCGATCTGGTAAATCCCGTTATCGGCCATGTTGGAGATGTACAGGTTGTCATTTGAATCAAGGGCCAGATTGTCAATACTGGTTTTCACTCTGGCCACAACCTCTTTCTCTCCACTGTTTACATTAACTTTAACCACTTCACCCAATGCGGTATCAACCACCCACAGATTTCCAGCCGAATCGAAATTTGCGGCTGCCGGGACCTTAAAGCCGGAGGCAACGGTTTCTAATGTTCCGGTATCCACATTGACTTTCGCAATCACTCCTTTAAACCATAAGGGGCCATAAAGCATCCCATCCGGCCCGAAATCGAAACCGTTTAATCCGCCCATTTTCTCCATTATTTTTCTGGGAGGGTTCTTGCCGTTCACATCGATTTCATAAAGAGCATCACCCAGAAAAACCTGGGTCGCAAACAGGCGTCCATCCTGCTTAAATGCGAGAGAATTAATCCCGGGTAGCCCTTCGGCAAGGACCTTAATTTTTCCGTCGGCATCCATGGTATGGACTTTTCCCAATAAATAGGATGTCCAGAACAGAGTTCCATCCGGTCCAAACTCCAGATCATCCGCCATTCCATTGGGAGGACCAATGAATGTCTCGACACTACCGATTTCTGTATCGATAAGATAGGTGGCCATTCCGATCACACTGCCAGCATATAAACGGTTCTCCTTGTCAAAAGTCAAACCATGAATTCCGTGAAAGTGAGAACCGGGGACAAGCAGATCTTTTATGTAAAACCGTTTATTCTCGGTAGAAACAGCTGTTTTTACTTGCTTAGTTTTATCTGGTTTGACTTTTTCAGGGGGCGTACAACTAATCAGCAATCCTAAGCATAGACCGGCTATCCAATATTTGAAGATATTTCTTAGCGCTTTTTTCATCTTAAGTCTCCTTTATTTAAGTATTAAGTGTCGGCTCAAAAATTAGTCAAGTGTTTCCCATTAGTGTATAGGAAACACGTTGCTGCCACATTCTGTCTGCAAAATGTCCAGTCTTTATGGGACTTTTGCGGACAGATTATGCCAAGTTATTTTTGTACGATCCCTAAGTGTCGGCTCAAAAATTAGTTCACATTCTGTTTGCAAAATGTTCACTGCTTTTGGGACTTTTGCAAATAGATTATGTGAAGTTATTTTTTAACGATCCCTAAGTGAAATTGCTTCAGAAATCGAGATGAATTTAAAACCAAAATCACGGACTTACCTCGATTGTAAAGTCCATTTTCTTGGATGGACTGTATTTCGTACGCCGTAGCGTTGGGTACATGAACAACAGACAAAAAACAAAATGATTTTATCCGTCCCGGAAATAATGTGACATAGAAAATTTCACAGACGAGCAACCCATAATCTGCATGTCCCGTAGAAACATCAAAGGATTATCATAAAGGAACCCCATCCGTCGAGACAAGAATGCATGTTGACAAACAACCAGCAAACCCATAAATAACAACGGTAGCTCTCTGAAACTCCTTTTTTTCAAACTTGAACAGGAACATCATGAATAAAAAAGATCTCGTAGGAAAAATCGCTCAAGAAACGGACGTCACAAAAGCATTGGCAGCCAAGTGTGTTGACACCTTAGTCAGTTGCATTCAGGATGCTATGGCCAAAGGTGATGGTGTGCAATTGGTGGGGTTCGGTACGTTTCAACCAGTGAAACGGGAAGCAAGAACAGGACGCAACCCGCAGACAGGAAAAGCTATCAAAATTCCTGCCAGGACTGTAGCGAAGTTTAAGCCGGGAAAAACTTTGAAGGATGCAGTTCAGGGGAAATAGTCATTAACATACGTCTGGATAAGGAATTTGAGGCGTTAGTGAGATAGTCCATTCCTCGACCAACTCCGGAGTGTTTTTGTTACCTCACGGGTAGGACGATGAATACTGAAGCTCTGGCGGTTGGTTTTTCAATCAGGTGATATCAGTGAACACCTGCCTTCCTGTAGTTGGGTCGATGCGGATAAGAGCCGTTTTTCCGATGGGTTCCTTCTGCATCATCTCCTCAATTAGCTGAGGATCTGTATCATTCAAAGCGAAGAGCCGTGCCCCGTTCTGATCCTTGGCAATGATGACAGCTGACTGAGGTACCCCTTCACGGTTTAGAGTCGTTGTATAGGTCTCTATTTCAAAGCGTCCCGCCTGGTTTGTGAGTACCGGGACATCCGGGTAAAGCTTGTCGATATCATACATGTACTCGCTCGGATCGCGACGCTGGAATTTCTCCGGTCTGGTCCCGCTGTAAATGCCGATGGCATACTTGCTCATATACCAGGTTACCGATTGCACAACTCCGGTTTTTTCAGGTTCCGCTCTGAGTTTTTGCACCATGGCACAAATCGAATGCAGGCTATAGTTGTTACCTGCACCGCCAAAATAGGGCAGTCCTCCGGTTATTGTGGGATTTGTGTCAGCGGGGAGTTGAAATGTTTTCAAAGCGATTTGAGCGGCGACAGGAAAGCAGTTGTATAAATCCCAATAGTCAATATCAGGGGTCGACAGTTCTGCCTGTGCTAGAGCATTATCATAAGCGATTTTTAGTCCCGGGGCGGAGTAATAATTTAATCGATTGGAGATATGCCACTTTTCTGATGCATCACTGCAACCCACCAGATAAATCCGCCTCTCATCCGAAATGCCCAGACGGTTCGCCTCCATTTCACTCATCACCAGAAGTGCTGCAGCCTGATCCACATTCATGATGGCGTTCATGTACTTGGTGAATGGGTAGTGGGCCATACGATTATCCGCGGTGACGGTTGAAATCTGCTCTGCCGTTTTGCTGTCTCGGAACCAGGCAACATCATTCTGTGCTGCCGTCCGGCTGTATTTCTCACAAAGTTGTCCGGACTGCAGAATATATTCGTTTAGCGAGAGGTCGTGGTAGTGGCGATAGGCATTGGCAAACAGTGGATAAACGACGGCAGGTAGAAAGAGCCCATAAGAGGCCTCCAGGTTTGAGACCGGCTCCCTGAGGTCACCGAAAAGCCTAAATTTTGTCCTTGTTTCGCCATGTGTCTTTCCTTGCAAGGATTCAGCACCAATCCTCCTCGTATAAAAAGCTTCACCACCGCAAATCAGCCCAATGTTGCTCTCGCCTGTTGAAATTCTGCCGCAGAGACGATTGAGAAGGGACTGGGGTGCTGTGGCGCCGATGGGGGTGGTTACAACATCACGGGGATTGGCGTTAAGTGCAGTCGCGATACGCAATGGCTCATTAAGGTAGTTTCTGGAGATTACATTTACCATAGAGAGGTTGTCGATGGATGACAGGATATCGTGAACGCCAGTATCTTCCTCAGCTTTAAGAGCGCATTGCACCATGTATTTCCAAGGTTCTCCCGGCTGCGTCCGATCCCTGTTCACTAACTGGCCGATGCCTACCAGCACGGGAACCTGTCTATCATTTTTTTCGGAAGTCATTATTTCAACGCTCCTCTGAGATGTTCTCTGATTGTAACTATTCACCACATTGTCAAAGCCGGGGGGATCGTGATTCAAAACGATGGGAAACAGGACGTTTCCCCAACGGGTTTCTGACGAAACACTTGACTCCAGGGACGGATTCATGTGTGTTTTGAATCATAATCCCCTCGGTGGGACGCATACTGAATAGTTGCACTTCACAATAAAAAGTGCCAGAGAAATTGCATCTGTAACATTCAGTAGTGGAATCTTAAGCCATTATAGCACCAGTCATCATTAATGACACAAATGACGCAATCTACTTTCCTCCTGTATTAATTGGTATGCTGTCACCTGATTTAGAGTCACCTGATTTACATGTGCGACAAGAAGCTGTCATGCGCAATCCTCTCTCCCTACCAATTTTACGAGAGGTACTTCTGAGCAGAAGTATAGTCAATCACACATGCTGGAGGGTAACTGAAAGAAATTATATCCTCAGAATTGGATCTCAATTCTTGATTTTGTTTTTCAGACGCCTATGTTAGTCTGACCGTACAACAGTTTTAGAGAAACATTGAATTGAATAGAGAATTGGAGCATTCGTGGCAATCGATTTAGAAAAGAAATATCTTAAGGAAATACAGTCTATTATCCAACAATATGCCCCTGATTGCCGAGTTCGGGTTTTTGGTTCGCGTGTAACTGGAAAATCCGGAAAATTCTCTGATCTCGACCTGGCCATTGAAGGTAGCAAGGAGCTTGGCTTGCAAACAATGGTCAAGATGAAGGACGCATTCAGAGAGTCAAATCTGCCGTTTAAGGTTGATGTGCTTGACTGGCTGGCCATCTCTGGTGAATTTCGCAAGCAGATAAATCAAGAATGCATTACAATCCAGGGGAATAGCAAAAATGATTGACCTGACATCATTGAGAAGTGCTCTAAAAAGCTTGGACAAAGCCTCTAAAAGATCTCTTGAATCGCCAGACGATGAAGAAGTTAGAGATGCCGTAATTCAACGGTTCGAGTACTGCTATGAACTGAGCTGGAAGATGCTGAGACGAAAACTGAAGGAAGATGCCGCAACTCCAGAGGATGTTGACAGAATGTCGTTCAAGGAGCTTATCAGAGAAGGCGCTGTTCGGGGATTTGTTGAAAATCCGGAAAAATGGTTTGAATACCGGGAGCAAAGAAATATTACCTCTCACATATACGATGAAAAGAAAGCTAAATCTGTCTACAAAACAGCCATGCAATTTTTGCCAGATGCACAAAAGTTGCTAGATCAATTAGAAGCTTCATTGAAATCAGTTTAGCTGCATAGCAGGCATGATATATCCCTTGAAAAGTCAAAAAAATACTCCCCCCGGCAAACTAAGAGTAGAGAGGCCTGACAAGCGATTTTACCTCAAGAAGCCCCTGTTCCTCCTCCTCCTCAAGCAGCTGATCTATAACAGTATATCAGTATTCGATTGAGCCGTTTACGACATTAACATTCCAATAATCACACGATTCATTGACCTTGAACCGTTGAGAGCCTTTCTGGAATCGATCGTAAAGGCAAGAACACTACGCCGAGTTTTTGCGAGCGAAACGTTGCATGAAATCAGCGAGGCTGGTGGCGTCCTCCTCAGTGATCCCATTATACAAGCTCGCCCTAAGATATTCTCCCGCTCCAAAGGGCGTAAGGGTGCGCAGCCCAACCATTCCCTTATTCCAGCTCTGAATGAGAAATTCGTCGGTCAATTTTTCGTCTCCCGCCTTGACGTTGAAGGGGACATTCATCCGGCTTCTCAATGCTTTATCTGGCACAGGGGTGCCATAAAAGCCGCCGGAGTTATCAATGACATCGTAAAGGATACGGCTTTTGGCGATGGAGCGGCGCTCGTTCTCTGCTACGCCGCCTTCGCGCTCGAGCCAGTCCATGAGGATGCCAATGACTTCGATGTTGAAGGTCGCGGTGGTATTCCAGAGGTTGCCAGCCTCCACATTGGTTGTGTAATTAAAAACCCCGGGGCAGAGAGGGGAAGGCTTGTCCTTGCCAAGAAGATCCCTGTGCACAACCGTCAGGGTGACGCCTGGGTGACCAATGTTCTTCGACGCGCACGCAAAGAGCACCCCAACGCCGTCGCCGTGCCAATCGATCGGCTTGGTTGTAAAATCGGAACTCGCATCGATAACCAGGGGAATTTGCCGACGCGACTCCGGAAGTTTGGGAAGCCTGTGAAGCTCGATGCCATTTACGGTTTCATTGGAGCAAAGAAAGATGAATTTGCTCCGGGGATCGATCTCCGCTTCGGTCAACTCGGGGAAGGTCGTATAGTCCCCGGTACGAGGGTCCCTTCCATCAATGGTGTGGACGGTACAGTACCTCTGGGCTTCGTCGCGGGCCCTTTCCGTCCACGTGCCGTTAACAACATATGTCGCAACGTCCGACTTGTCGTGGCAGAGGTTCAACGGCACGGCCGCGAACTGTCCGTGGCCACCGCCATGCGTGAAAAGCACCTCGTAGTCGTCCGGTATATCCATGATCCGCCTGACAGACGCGGTCGCATAGTCGAGTATTTTCAGGAACTCCGGCGACCGGTGCGATAATGCCAGAGTCGTGAGCCCGGGCCTTTTGAAGCTAGCGGCAATCTCGTCTTCGACGGCCTTTGGCAGTGATGCGGGCCCAGGACTGAAGTTGATGAGCTTTACGGATGGGTCGGGAGCGCTGAGCGATCCAAGAAGGGCTGGGTGGGTATTCTCATTCATGTTTGTTTTCTTGTTCCGAACTGTCTTAATGGGTGAAATCAGACCGATATGCGGTCCGGATAAACCAGGGTGACGATGTGACTCTGTTGTCATTCTCCATCCATCTATCCAAACGGATAAGAGTAAATGTTAGGACTTTGGCTATCGCATGTCAAGAAACGATGCAATTTCCCGGGCTGCTGTTGATTGTCTCAATAAAAACAGGTATATTTCCCTTTTCAAGATATAAAGAATATAACACCGATCATCAAACCGAAATCAAACGAATAAGGGTCGGCTCATAAATTACTTCACATTCTGTTTGCAAAATGTCCAGTTATTTTAGGACTTTTGTAGATAGATTATGTGAAGTTATTTTTGAACGATCCCTAAGGGTCGGCTCAAAAATTAGTCAAGTGTTTCCCATTAGTGAAAAGGAAACACGTTGCTGTCACATTCTATGTGCAAAATGTTCAGTTATTTTAGGACTTTTGTAGACAGATTATGTGAAGTTATTTTTGAACGATCCCTAAGGGTCGGCTCAAAAATTAGTCAAGTGTTTCCCATTAGTGTAAAGGAAACACGTTGCTGTCACATTCTATGTGCAAAAGGTCCTGTTATTTTAGGACTTTTGTAGATAGATTATGTGAAGTTATTTTTGAACGATCCCGAAGTACCGTCAATTGATAAGTAGGGATAGTAATCCATCAATGCATAGGAGACTGATGTCAACTACAAAATTCAAAATTCAAATGATAGAAAAGTCCCGGGCCCTGGATCATCTGCTGGCTCTGTTAAAAATAGAAGGACTGAGCGGTCAGGAAGGGAAAGTCGCTGCTGAAGCGCGCAAGCGCCTAGGTGCAGCTGGATGTAAAGCCGCCTGGATCAAGCACGACAACGCCCATAAACGTATCGGTCAAGACTACGAGGTTGGCAACCTGATTGTAAAAATTCCTGGCAAAGGGAGCCTGCGAACACAGCCCCGCCGACTCTTTTCGGGGCATATGGATACGGTTCCGCTATGCCGGGGAGCTATCCCCGAGGTATCTGGTGACCGGATTATCGCCAAAGGGGCCACAGCTCTTGGTGGAGACAATAAAACGGCCGTGGCAGCTTTGATCACTGTCGTGGAGTCTATACTCATTAACAATCTTCCCCGTCCCCCCTTGACCTTTCTTTTTACCGTAGGGGAGGAAGTCGGCCTTCATGGGAGTCGGAATGTCGATTTGAAGGATTTGGGTCATCCCACCTTCGGGATCAACGTAGATAGCAGCCATCCTGATTATGCGATTATTGGCGCCATCGGCGGTGACCATTGGGAAGCCAATATTCATGGCCGTTCTGCCCATGCCGGGGTTCATCCTGATCAAGGCATATCAGCTACCCTCATTGCCAGTCTGGCTATCAGCGATGTGGCCAAACAGGGATATTTTGGTAAGATCATGATAGATGGACACCACGGGACCTCCAACGTAGGGACAATTACAGGTGGAGAAGCCACCAATCAGGTCACGGATCATGTACGGGTGACAGGGGAATGCCGAAGCCATAGCCGGTCATTCCTGCGGACCATAACTTCTGTGTATCGACGCGCATTTAACAACGCTGTCAAGCAAGTTCGCAACAACCGCGGGGAACGGGGTAGTGTTGAATTCCTGGCAAAGCGCGGATACGACCCGTTTAAAATTTCAGAACGCAGCGAACCGGTTCGCCGGGCAAAATCAGCCATTAAGGCGCTGGGGGGTGATCCCCATCTGGTCATCGCTGACGGGGGCCTTGACGCCAACAACCTTTCCGCCAGAGGTGTACCGACGGTCACCCTGGGTGCTGGACAATATAATCCCCATACGATTGATGAGTATGTAAATATCGAGGAATATCTCACTGGTTGCCGTTTACTCACGCTATTGGCAACCAGCTAGCCTGGATTCCCATAGGCAAAGGGGTCAAGTCTTCCGTTGACTTACGATGGTGATGTCACTATGGTGGTTCCAGTAAGTGACAATTTTTTAAAAAAAGGGGAATCATGAGCAGACCGCTTCGAATTGAGTACAAAAATGCCTGGTATCATATCATGAACCGTGGTCGTCGACAGGAAATGATTTTTCATGATGATCACGACCCCATTCTATTCAAAGATCTTCTCAAGGAATCCACAGAACTTTGGGGAGTGAATATCTGCGCATACTGTTTAATGCCCAATCACTACCATTTGTTGGTTCAAACACCGCAAGCGAATCTTTCGCGTTTCATGCGGCATGTAAATGGGATATATACCCAACGATTTAATCGTTACCATAAATCAGATGGGTCACTGTTTCGAGGTCGATATAAATCAATACTTGTTGGAGAGGAAAACTATTTACTGGATCTGATTCGATATATTCATTTCAATCCCTGCAAGGCAAAATTGGTTAAAACCCCTGAAGAATACAAATGGAGCAGCTATACCGCTTATGTTAACGAATCGAATGATGAAAAATGGTTAAGAAGTGATCTCATCTTGGATATGCTGCACATGGGTAAAAGATCCAAGAAAAATGTGAGAGACCTTATGAAAAATGATGGGTCCGACGATATTTACTCGTTTTTTAAGAAAAAGAACCTGCCTTCCCTGTTGGGTTCACAAGAATTTGTAGATCGGATCAGAAGCGATTTCTTTAAACCATTAGTCCACCCGGAGATTCCTGAGTCAAAGCAAACTACACAAGATGCACAAACAATCATTAAAGAAGTTGCCAGCTTTTTTAAAATTGACAGCGCAGAATTGTTTGTTAAAAGAAGAGGAAAAGAGAATCTACCCCGTGATCTTACTATTTATCTTACAAGAATGAAGACAGCTCTATCATTATCCGAAATCGGAAAAATCTTTGGAATCGAAAGTTACAGTACCGTGAGCAATTCAATTGAAAGAATTAATAAGAAGACTAAAAGCGATAGGAGATTAGTTAATACGATTAAAAAGCTGAAATCCAGACTAGCATAGGGTAAAGGAAGATTTGACCCCTATCCCCTATCCTGTCCGTTCACCGAAAATGTACTCAAGTATATGGTGGACAATTAATCCAGGGGCGCGGATAAAGGATTGGTTGGATTTCTTTCCTGGATTATGTCTTCCGCTCTCATATTTGCGAAATCCTTAAAGTAGGCAGGATTAGCAAGGATGTAGAACTTTTCTGCTTTGATTGCATCAAAGACAAAATCAGCTGTACCCTGTGGAGACATTCCATCCTGCACCGCCTTGCGCATAAATTGCTCCATAAACTGGTATTCCGGTTTTTCCCTGCGGTTTCGCTCTATCTCCGGATCATTTTGCAGTTTAGCTGGACGGTTTCGTTCACAATCCACAATTTGTGTATCAATATACCCTGGACAGAGAACAGAAACGTTAATGCTGGCATTTTTCTGTTTCAGTTCATGATATAGGGTTTCAGAAAGCGACACGACACCATGCTTGGTCACTTTGTAAATCGCACTATATGGCCCCGACATTAATCCCGCCATTGAGGCCGTATTAACTATATGGCTCTCAGACTGTTGTTTTAGCATGATAGGAACAAAAGTCCTGACGCAGTGAATAACACCCCACAGATTTACTCCCATGATCCATTCCCAATCAGCGACTGTGCTTTCCCATGCTGATGTGCCGCCACCGACCCCTGCATTGTTAAAAAGTAGGTGGACATCCCCAAAAGCATCAACTGATTTCTCAGCGAGTGATTTGACATCACCTTCTTTTGAGACATCCGTTATTACGCTCATCACGGTTGCCCCTGTAGCTTTCATTTCCTCTTCGGCTTGAATCAGGGCATTTTCCTCAATATCGGCAAGAACAACCTTCATGCCCTCTTTTGCGCATCGATCGGCTAGTCCTCGTCCGATACCGCTTGCAGCACCAGTAATCACAGCTACTCGTTCTTTGAATTCTCGCATGCTTTCTCCGAAAGTTAAAAATTTTGGAACTAAACTCGATTGCTTTTCTGGATTCGGGTCATGTTGGGCATCTCTGCACTTCTTGTCTGATCTTTAAAGCGGTCGAGGCTGTTTTACAGCAATACTAAATTACAAGTATCTCGGCAACTATCCCCCAGTATTCCGAAAAAGGATCAGCTGAGTTATTTTACGTGTTATCTGTTTCACAGCATCAGGCTCCAAACTAATTTGACTTCATTTGGATGAGTTTCATATGCAGATCGTTCAATCGCACTTATTCGACAACCCTGTTTTTTATAAAACTTGTTTGCACCAAAATTAATGTTTTGGGTCTCAACTTTCAATTCTTTGCACATTTTGTCCTTTGCCCACTGGACTGCAGCGTCAAATAGTTTTTGTCCTATTCCATTACCCGAAGTGAAAAATGATTTACTCCTTATCCAAGTGGCTACTTGTCATAACCGGGTGGAATCCTAAATCTGCCAGTTAGTTTGGACAGTTCCCTGGCAAAAGCCAGTGTTGTTCGATCTTCATATTTTCCTCCAACTACTTGAATACCCACAGGTAAGCCCTTCTTGCTCAAACCAATAGGGACTGCTGTCGAAGGTAGATCAGCCGCAACAGCCAACATATTCCAATAGATGGTATTAAGCGCCGGTCTTTCATTGCCATTGATGATGATCGTTCGTGTTAAAAGACTACCTTCATGATCATGTGGAGTCGCTACAGTTGGAGTTATAGGAGTTAGTAATACATCATACTTTTCAAAGAACTCACGCATTGTGTCAAACAACTTTTTTTGCTGTTCGGCGACTGCTTTCGGTAGCGGCAACATACGGGCTCGCATACTCATATAAACATCATTCCAAACCTGTACAATCTCAACCAAACTCATCTCAGGACGGGTGTTAATATCAACCTTTAAACCTGCCGTCCGCAGTTTAGTAACAGCTTTATTGAGTACGGTCGATACCTCGGAATCTACTTCACCGTAGGATGAAGGATCTGTTATCCAGACAGCTACTCGATATTCTGAAAACCGTTTATGTCGCGTTGGCAGAAGTTTTTGCGATCTTTTGCTATCAGGAGATTTCTCAACTCCAGAGATAATCTCCAGGACCAATTCAAGATCGTCAGTGTTCCGAGCCAAAGGGCCTACCACGAAAAGCGGAATGGAAGGCATAAACTGTGGGGGTATCCCCGGAGGCATGGGTGGAAGATGCCCAAATCGTGGAACGATACCGAAGGTGGGTTTATGACCAAAAACACCTGCAAAATGGGACGGGATTCGCACCGATCCTCCGATATCACTGCCCAGCTCCAGCGGAGTGAAGCCGGCAGCCAAAGCGGCTGATGATCCTCCCGAAGATCCTCCCGACGTCCGGGTTAAATCCCATGGATTTCTGGTTGTTCCGTAAATTTCGTTGTAGCTCTGGACATCCTCGGCGTGATAAGGGGTATTGGTTTTGCCAAAAACAATCGCGCCGGCATCAATCAATCTCTGAACGGCAATGGCGTTTCTTTTGGGGACATAATCTTTGAATGCCGGATCTCCAGATGTAGCGGGCATTCCAACCACCTCGAACACATCTTTAACCGTCATGGGAAGACCGTGGAGTCGTCCCCAAATCTCACCTCTCTTCAGAGCTTCATCTGCCGCCTTTGCTCTTTTGCGGGCCGATTCGACATCCGTTGCGACAACAGCGTTAACAGTATCATTATAATGCTCGATTCTATTTAGATATATATTTAATAATTCCAGGGAAGAAATTTTTCCATCTCGAATCATCTTAGTCAACTCGGTGGCCGATCTATACGGAATCGGCAGCTGACTTTGTTGGATTTTTGCTGGACTTTTGGCGTAAGAATTCAGTGAAGCGATGAGAAGGAATATCGTTAAAAAATAAATAAATAGTGTTTGCTGCCGCATAAATACCTCCTTAACATTTCAAAAGTGTGCTTTCATGAATCTGAAAAAGATTACGGATTGAATATGCTTTCTAAAATAAAATCAATTTAGCAGTTCGAACAGGAACGGCGTACAATTGAATTCAAAAGCATCATAACCGATATCAACAGCGGCTTGAAGTTCATTCAGCCATGGTATCGTAAACATGGCACAAGCCGGGGCATTCCAAACTTCGACATAGCAATCTCTTCAGTTATAATGGGTTTCTTTATGCCCAACCCTAAAAGCGGTCAAGGCTGTTTTACAGCAATACTATAACAAGTTATTCAGTAGAGTTTTCTCTGCTGCAATGATCGCGTAGATCGAAAAAATCTTTTTCTCTGATCATGCACAAAGAAAAAATTCTTAATAAACAGGGAATACCCCAGCGATTAGGTCCCCCAAATGACTCAGCAAGAGAATAATCATTTTTCTTTCAACTGTGTCTTAACACGCGTTTGAGAACATACAATAATACAAGTATTTAATCAAATCCGAAAAAATCAAATTTATTTGTGAAAGTGGATTAAGCGCTTCTTAATATGACTTATAATGGGTTTAAAGATGATCTCTTAATCTAAAGGGTCTGTTAAAAAACTCAGTACAAAATGAAACGCTTCTGTTTGTGAGTCTTGAGACAAGTCCAGTGTTCAGAGTTTTTGCGAATCAGAAGCGCATCAATGTCTGCCTGAGACAATCGAATGGTGATTGGTTTCTTACGATTAGTCTCTTTGGCGATTTGAATTGCTTCTTTTTTTTGTACTTCAAAATCAGATACTGTTCTCCACTGGCCGTCATTTTCCGTTGATTCGATCAGTTCTCTTTCTTCCTCATCAAACGGGACAACTTCAGGAAACTTTTCCTTTTCCATTAATTACCTCAAGTATTTCTTTGTGTACTTCCTGCTTGGATAAGCAGTCTTCAAGAAAATTGCCATCTGCTCTAACAAATGGAACCAACACAGCGTAGTTTTTTATCTTCACTATATAGATCTGTTGATTTGGTCTTGTAGGATGATCAAGAATATCCAGTATCCTTCCATCCTCTTTTAAAAATATGATCAATACTCGAACATAAATCTGATCCATGTTTGTGTGCTCCATTTATCGTTTTGAATTTGGAACACATCATTAATCGGATTTTTTGGCAGCAATCCACAAGAATCGATATATCAATAATCACCTGATATGACGTCGGGATGTATTTGTGACGAGGCACAGGTGTCAGGGACACATCATTTTCGATTAAAATATGACCCGTTATCGATTATTCCTTTGATAATCAGCCAAAATCAACCATAAATCTTGGGGGAATCAAGAATTGAGACAAATTAATTATTAACACATTGATTTAATAGTCTTTTTTGTGAGGCACTAAAACTGCAGATAAGCAACATGCAACACAGGCAAAAAAACAGACACTTCTCTTTAAAAATCTGATGAGGCCTGATCGTCCGATATTCAGCCTTAGCGTGAGTTCAAAAATAACTTCACATAATCTATTTGCAAAAGTCCTAAAAACACTGGACATTTTGCAAACAGAATGTGAACTAATTCTTGAGCCAACCCTTAACCATCATCATCATCGGAACATCAGACTAAAGGCCTGAGAGGATTATCTCTCAGAATCAGCATTTCAACTTTTCCAGGGAGTCTTAAATGAATAAAATCCGATCCATTCAGTTAAAAATCACTCTCATGACCGGCCTGTTTTTGATAATTGCTGTGGCTTCTTTGGTGTACTACTCTGCCACAACGTTACGGGAAGAGAGCGCTCTTTTAGCAAAAACGGAGGCGATTGGCCTGGCACGTCAAAAGGCCTCCAGTGTTCAAGTTATAATTGAAGTTGCTCTGGATGCAGCCCGCACAACGGCCCAGGTATTAAACGTGGTTCCAGAAAACAGAAAGAGTGACCTTCTTTCCAGAGATGTGGTTAATAAAATCTTGATCTCAGTACTTCAGAAAAATCCGGATTTTCTGGGAACATACACACTATGGGAGCCCAATGCCTTCGATCAAAAAGATCAGGAGTTCTCAAAAACAACAGGGCATGATGAATCCGGTAGATTCATTCCCTACTGGACTTCAGGGGCGAGTGGGGCTGTTGTGGAAGCTTTGGCAGGCTATGAGGATACCACCAGAGATGAACTGGGTGGCAGAGCAGGGGACTACTATTTAATTCCCAGGGAGACTCAAAATGAAGCCATCATCGATCCCTACGTTTATGCGGTACAAGGAAAGGACACGTTACTGACATCTCTGGTTGTGCCGGTTGTGCACCAAAATCAATTTTACGGTATTGCCGGCGTGGATATCTCTCTGGCTTTTCTCCAGAAAATAGCAGATGATCTGGATCTTTACGACCGTACGGGTAAAATGTTGCTGCTTAGCCACAAAGGCATTATCTCCGGATTAACAGGACATCCGGAGTTGGTTGGTAAGCATATCAAAGAGTTTGAGAAGCATCCGGAAGATCAAAAAAGAATTTTTGATGCGATAAAAAACAAGCAGGAACTCACTTTTTTTGATGACCAAGAGGGCCTCTTGAAGGTACAGGTCCCGATCAATATCGGATCCACCAGCACCAATTGGGCGATTATTATGCAAATACCGGAGGATAAAATCTATGAAGCGGCAAATGCGCAGATGCTTACACAGATCGGTATCGGTGTTGCCCTCATATTAGCGGGAATTATTATTTTATGGTGGATCAGTCGTACGATTGCTCAACCACTTCGAAATACATCCAGGATCCTGACACAAATTGCAGACCAGGGTGACTTTTCGAAAAGAGTGGAAGTCAGTCAACTCGACGAAACCGGGCAAATGGGGAATGCCATCAACATTTTGATGGATGCGCTGCAGGCGGCGATTGGTGAATTAAATACCGTTATGGAGGCCGTCTCAAAAAGGGACCTGATGAAAAGAGTATCCAGCGAACAGAAAGGAGACTTGAATCAATTGAACCAGACCACGAATCAATCTATCGATCTGTTGATGGAAGCACTCAGTCAGGTTAATTCCACCACCCAACAGGTTAACTCTGGCGCTAATGAGCTGGCAGCGTCCGCGCAAGCACTTGCAAGTGGAACTTCTGAACAGGCAGCTTCTCTGGAAGAGGTCTCCTCTTCCATGGCCGAAGTCGCCTCGCAGACCAAAGCAAATAATGAAAATGCAGCACAAGCGTCTCAGTTGACTGACCAGACGATGGAGGTTGTTGAAAAAGGCAACCAACAGATGCAGGATATGCTGAAATCCATGGACGAAATTAGTAATTCCAGCACTAATATATCCAAAATAATCAAAACCATTGACGAAATTGCCTTCCAAACAAATCTACTGGCGCTGAACGCTGCTGTAGAAGCAGCTCGAGCTGGAAAATATGGGAAAGGGTTTGCTGTTGTTGCCGAAGAGGTCAGAAACCTGGCCGCCCGAAGCGCGGAAGCAGCCAAAAACACAACGGAATTAATTGAAAATTCAGCCAAAGAGGTGGAAAACGGAGTGGAGAGTGCCAGCAAGACAGCAGAAATTCTCACCGATATCAACAACAGTGTTACTAAAGTCAATGACATTGTTGCTGAAATTGCCTCTGGCTCCATTGAACAGCAAAAAGGGATAGAAGAGATCAACAAAGGATTGAATCAGGTAAATGATGTTGTGCAGCAAAACTCATCGATTTCGGAAGAGACTGCTGCGTCCTCGGAAGAGCTGAGTGGACAGTCTGCCATGATGCAGCAATTGGTGGGGCGATTTAAACTGGCCCAAACAACAACTCAGGATCCGCTTCCCATTCGGCAGAGTCCCCCTGCAGATAAAGTAGGCACAAACCCAAAAATGATTACCTTGGATGATGATAATTTTGGGAAATATTAGAAGGAGATCTTATGTCACAGTTAGATATGGAAGATATTAATGATGAGTTCGATGAAGATGCCCAAAAAGACAGATTTCTCACTTTTCATCTGGGAAAAGAATCGTATGGCATTGAAATCCAGTATGTGACCGAAATTATTGTCATGCAGGAGATTACAAAAGTACCGGATTTACCTGAATCGATCATTGGTGTGGTTAATCTTCGAGGAAATGTTATCTCAGTCATGGATATGAGAAAACGGTTCCATTTGGAATCGAGAGAGATTGACGACCGCACCTGTATTATCGTGGTTAATATTGAAGACATCGCCATTGGCCTGCTGGTTGATACGGTCAATGAAGTGTTGAATATTCCAGAAGAACAGGTGGATCCGCCTCCTAAAACCCATTCCGGGATTAAGAGCAACTATATCATGGGAATGGGTAAGATCGAGGATCAAGTTAAAATTCTGCTTAATATTGAGAAGATCCTTCATGAAGAGGAGTTGGAGCAAGTTCAGCAAATACACTGAAACGGTTTCTTTCCAAAATGTGCCGGGTATTTGCCGCCTCCCGCTAAGTCAACGAAGTATATTCCTCTGCAAATCACTGATTGGAAAGGATTTACACGGGAGCATGAGGCAAAATCCCGTCCGACCTTTACGGAGCTTCACGATCATAGTATTTTAAGATTTGGAAAAAAGTTCAGATATTCTATTACTTAAAAAAGAAGTAACTATTCACCATAATCCACTCGGCGGAGCAGATGCTGAACAGATACAAAAAGAAAAATGATAATTGAAAAAAATAGAGCAATATCGATAAACTATGAACTAACCAATGATGCCGGTGAAGTTCTGGATAGTACGCAGTATCAAGACCCCATGATCTATATTCATGGCGCAAATGATATTCTGCCTGCATTGGAAAAAGCGTTGGAAGGAAAATCCTTGAAAGCCAGGGTGCGTGTTAAGGTTTCTCCTGAAGAAGGATATGGTGAATACAATGAAGAGCTGGTTCAATCCATTCCGTTGTCCAGTTTCCCAAACTCTGACAAAATAGTGGTTGGAACCCAATTTCAACTCGATACTTCCCAGGGGCCGAAAATAGCCACAATTACAAAAATAGAAGGTGCTGAATTTACCCTGGATATGAATCATCCATTAGCTGGACAGACGTTGAATTTTGATATTGATGTGGTTGCTATCCGCGATGCAACTCCCGAAGAAATTGAAAAAGGCCATATTCACACCGAGGGTTGCGGTTGTGGCCATTCTCATGGCGAAGATTGTGGTTGTGATCATGATCACAAAGAAGGTTGTGGTTGCGGGCATTCCCATTGATAGGATTTTTATTCGCTTTGAAATATTGAGTACGCTTTTGATATTCCTGCTAATTCAGTCTCACTTCAGAGACTGCACCCATTTTTGATGAACTCTGTATAGGCGGGCAGGATAATCAGAGATGATTCCGTCTACACCCAGGTTCATCATCTTTACCATCGTATCCTCATCGTTTACAGTCCAGGGCAGCACTTCAATCTTAGCTGCATGAGCAGCGGCCACAAAATCGGATTTAATGTAGAGATAATAGGGTGAAATAATGTCTGCTTTTACGGCAATTGTTCTTTCCAGAATCTCATCACTGTTTGCGCTGAGCCCCCCATAAAGCTGGATCCCCTGGGTTTTTGTGGGCTGAAACAGAGCGGATGTTTTAATACCCGGATTTAGTTTTTTTACAACAGGCAAAACGTCTATGGCAAAACTTTGCACGGTGACTCTGTCAACCAGACCTGCTGCTTCGATAGACTGTACGATCAAGGCGGCACTCTTCTTAAAATCCTTCGGGCTCGGATTCTTTGGAAATTTTAATTCGATATTGAAAAGAAGCTTCTGGTGGATCTCCTGTTTTTGATCCAATTGACTGACATATTCAAATAACTCTCTTAGTGTAATTAAACGGGTTCCGGGAACAGGAACCTGATCCGGAAATTTTTCATTCTTGAGGGAACCGCAATCAAATGTTTTCAGCTCTTTGACCGTTAGGTCACTTATCGATATCTGTTTCGCAGGTTGCCCTGCCGTATCCAGACACAGTTTACCGTTTAACCTGGTATCATGAAAAATAATCAGTTGATCATCTTTTGTTACCACTGTATCCAGCTCAAGTGAGGTCATTTTCTGTTCAATGCCATACTTAAAAGCAGGAAGTGTATTTTCCGGTCTGTTCCCCCTGGCTCCGCGATGTCCCTGGAGATCAAACGGCTTATTTTTATTTGCGACTTCGATATTTCCGTCACAACTGACGAAAGCAAGACAAGCTACTAAAATATAAAAAATCGACAATATTGCGCCAACCGTTTTGTCTAGAATCTTCATCTTTGAACTCCCAGATAGTTTATTTGCTGTACCGAGCATCGTTTTAATGAAATGTAATGGTTTTTTACTCGTTTTTCAACCTGGTTTCAAGAAATGATCAATAAAAAATTTACTTTTAAATTATCTTTCTCCAGTCTCATCTGGATTGTCGTAATAGGGTTTATAATCTATCAGATTGGTTTTACGTGGGTTCCTCTTTGGGAAAAAGCAACGATGTTAAGAGGAACCGATCTTGCGGAGGTTCAGATAGAAGATGAAAAAGGGCAACCGGTCTATCTCTCGAAGTTCAAAGGCAAGATCTTGATTATCAATTTCTGGGCATCCTGGTGCATTCCCTGTCGGTTGGAAATTCCTCTCCTGAATGGGATCTATCCCAGTCTTTTGGCAAAAGACAAACAATTGATCGGCGTAAACCAAAGTGAATCACAGGAAAAAATTGATACATATCGTGGGAAAACACATATCTCTTTTCCGGTGTATAGAGACAGAGGAGAGCTATCAAAAAAATTAAATATTCAAGTCATTCCTGCCATTGCTGTCATCGATAAAAATGGAAAAGTTGAGAGTATCACCTATGGGTTTCGGCCCTGGATACAGGCCTATCTTCTCTGGTGGATTTGATTGCCTGTCGGTTACATTAGATTTAACAGTGAAATCTATATGCAACCAGCAATGCCCGGTGAGGTTTTTGCAGAAAACTGAATGATGAAACCTTTAAATCCTTATGCGCAGAGACGGGTTTTATCATTCAGCTTTTGTTTTGCAATCATGATCCCCTCGACGGAGCCATGCTGAACAGCTACGTATTGGGCGACTCTTTAGGCAGGACAGTATCCAGAACTGGACTGGCATCTGCTTGATCAAACCCTTCTGTGATATTGTTAAACTGCATGTTCACCAAATCCCGGATTTCGGGGTGGGTGAAAATGTAGAACTCATCATTCGCCAGCGCTTCTAAGACGCGATGGCCCACAATTTCTGTATCAATACCGGTAACCACAGGCTCTTTGAGGATTGACAGTTTCGGATTTTTTCTTAAAATCTGCTCAAAGTGTACAGGCCCGCCATAGCATTCCTGTCTGTTGCGCATGCTATCGTATATCCTTGATTTTACATAACCCGGGCAAAGCACAGAAACGTTAATGCCGGATGGCCCCAGTTCCGAGCGCCAGGTTTCAGAGAGACTGACAACAGCTGCTTTGGTCGCGCTATACGGTCCCGCAAAAGATTCCCCTTTAAATCCAGCCATTGACGCCACATTGATTAACCAGCCTCCTTCTCCATGTGATTGAATCAAAGGAACAAACACCTGAGTTCCGGTTACCACCCCCATCAGATTGACATCTATCATCCAACGCCAGTCGTTTTCCTTGATCCGTTGTTGCGGGCCTGATGCACCAACCCCAGCATTGTTAATCAACATATGGACCTTCCCAAAAGTATCGATCGTTTTTTGGGCAGCACTTTCCAGATCTTCTGGAATGGAAACATCGCATTTAACACCCTCAGCATTAAAACCTTCTTTTTTAAGGGTTTTGACGGCCTTATCCAGGACTGTCGTATCTATATCAGACAGCATAATATTCATCCCTGCATGTGCCAATCTGCGGCCAATATGATAGCCAATGCCTTCCGCACCACCGGTGATAAAGACAGTTTTACCTTTAAGTTCCAGCATACATTTCTCCTTTTTCGTTGAGGGGGTGATCTTCGCTCTTTCTTTTTGAATCCAGTTTCAAGAAACGGTTTTCGTTGTGTAACCTTTTTTGACTAATTCCAGTGAATTATGGCCTGTTTTCTCTCTGGTAACCGATGGTAGCGGAATCTGGGATAACCAATCATGATGGGATAGAAATGGGTGTGGGATTCTGGTAATCCCATCAGCTTTCTGAGTGGATCAGAGGACTGCAGAGCCCGTTTGACAAGACCGGCCCAGCAAGTACCGAGACCTTTTGGAACCGCCATAAGTTCGAGATAGGACAGGGCAATACTGAGATCCACCGTTCCATTGACGTTGGTTTTAGGTGCAGAAGCTGTGACAATACATGGCGCATTTCGGGTTACCGTGTCTATCCCGGATTCGTAGGCCGCCACTATCATAGGGAAATAAGAAACAAGGCCTGTTTTTGCAGCAGATTTCAAGAATTCCCGCATCCAGTCAATTGACAAATCAGCTATCTCTTTGATTTTATCTTCATCGGTGTGCACCGTCCATTCAATGCTTTGGGAATTGCTTCCTGTTGGCGCATAGCGCGCATTGTCAATCAGAAATTGAATTTCTTCCTTTTCTACCCGTTTCTGCTTAAAGTTTCGAATGGATCGGCGAGTTCGCAGGAATTGAATAGCTTGCTTTTGATCGATGACCAGATCGGCCTCAATTGGGGGGCATTCCTCCCGGGTTGTTTTTAAATGATTTAAAGCACCATGGGGACATACAGAAACACAATGCCCACACGTCAGGCAAATCTGGTCTCCTCCCTCAACCATTTGAGGAGGGCTTTTTTTGTCCTGCTGTCGTAAGATCGCTACGGGACATTCCAGCACACAAATGCCGTCTTTTTTACATTTTGTATCGTCGATCTGAATAAAACTCATGCTTCTCCTTAGCTTAGCAGTTCGGAGTTCTTTTATAAATAGCTGAATTTATGAATAAAGACAGTCTTGCGTGCCGTCATTCCGTGCTTGACATACTGAATTCGCGAGACTTGCAGCGAAGAACCAGTATGATTACAAAGTAGTGCGTGCCTGGATGCCGGATCAAGTCCGGCATGATAAGGGGAACTCTAGACTGTCCGGTCCTCATAATGGGGCCGGTTTTGTTTGGGTCCATCGAGATCCTTTTGGTTCAAAACGAGCATTTGCTCTATTTTTAGCAAAGAGGTGGGGCTGCAGTCAATTAAAATCGAGCAAATGCTCTATTTAATTCGGGATTAAACTATTCCTCGATAATAACAGTAATTTAAAATGAAGAGCTAAAACCACTCACGGAAGGGCAGCTACTCTGTTTCTAAAGACTCGACAATGACTTGAAGTTGGTTGGTGAGGGCATTGATCTCGATTGACCAGAAGCTTTCTGTTCCCCATCCGGGAAAGTTATTTTTAAAATGGAAATCGCTTGCTTGTCGACTGCACCAGGCCAAAAAGTAAATGATTCGCATCGCTCGCAAAGGCTCGATAAGTTTCACGGTTCTCCTCTCGAATGATCTGAACATTTCGTAACCTTCAATCATCAGTTCGATTTCCCATTGGCACTTATCGGCATATTCAGGTAATAAAAGCCATAAATCCTGGATGGGAGGTCCCATCATCATATCATCGAAATCGATGAGCCTGATGCCGTTTTCCGGTCGATAAATAACATTGCCGCTATGACAATCACCATGAATCCTTATGGATTCAGTATCTTCAAAAAGGTCGGTGGCAATTTCTATGATCGAATCGCAAACTATTTTGAAATCTTCTTTGTATTGCTGGGAGAGAAAACCGCCTTCAATCAATTGCCGGACATCATTCCGGGTCGACTCGAGGGGATGCAAACGAATCCGGTTTGGTGCTTCCTTGGCTTGTCCTGAGTTGTGAATTCGGGCAATTAAGGTCCCGATTCTTCGCCAATCGTCATCTTGAATGATTTCAAATTCGCGCCCCAGCCGTTTTGGGAAAACGGTAAATGAAATCCCATCAACCTCTTCAAGCGTTGAGCCATTACACAATTCCATAGGCAGAACCACTGGAACCTCAGCCTCAGCGCAATCCTGCATAAATTCATGCTCCTCCTCGATGGCTATTCTGGTCCATCTCCCGGGTCGGTAAAACTTGGCAATCAGACGTTCTCCGGCCATCGTCTGCAATTCATAAACACGATTAATGTAACTGGGAAGTGGTGAGGCAAATCCGGTCATCCTCTGCTCTACTGCATCTTCAACGGCATTGATGATTTGATCCAGACCAAGACTCGCGAAATCTGCTGATGAATTGTTCAATGAATATCCTTAATGATGGGGTTGAAAAACAGGCCAAAGTTTTAACTGAGATATAAAGAGACTATGTTAGATGGATTTGAGGATCTTGTCAGTGCGGATAGTCAAAGATCACAGGAAATTCATTGATTCTTATTTGTTTCCAGATTATGGCTAACCTTTGTGGTTCTCCTTTAGGAATGGGATTCAGCATATTGAGACAGACTGTTCCTAAAATCGATTCTTAAAAGAATATTGTTAAGCCTCCATTGTTTGTATTTGTCTGAACATCGCTGATAGCAGGAGAATATTAAGAATCCATTTGTCAGTAATTACTCAAAATTACAGCATGATGTGATTCTGAGGGGTGAAAAAAATGATTGCTCTTTTCATAAAAATACTAAACACTGCCTTTGTCGAAATCCAACTCTATCACAGAAACTTTTGTGGCTATTCAGTGAGATCATCGTTTTATCAGACTCCACTCAGGATGGGTTGGCGTTTTGTAAAAGGCACTGCCGAAATTGAAGGTTTTTTTCCGGTTATCGAGAAGACAAATTATTCATGAAAGGGAATTATGGACTTTGAATTTTCAAATGAAGAAAAGAAAGTGCTGAAGGACGTGAAAGCGTTTATTAAATCTGAATCGACTCCCGAGTTGTTAGCGGAGTCTCATCAGCTTGGGCATATATACGGGGGTCAGGAAGGACGGAAATTCATCCGCAAATTTGCAGTAAACGGATGGTTAACGCCTAACTGGCCTGAGGAGTATGGAGGGATCGGATCATCTGCTGTTCTGAATTTTGGGATCAGGGAAGAAATGGCCTGGGCTGGGGTCCCTATCATTTTCGTGGCTGCCCACATGGCCGGTCCGACCATTATGCATTTTGCCTCTGAGGAAATGAAAAACGAGTGGCTGCTGCCTATTGCCCGGGGAGATGTGGAATTTGCGCTTGGCTATACAGAACCGCAAGCCGGCTCCGACCTTTCTTCCATTGACATTCAAGCGGTTGATAATGGGGACAATTTCATCATCAATGGACAGAAATCCTTTAATACCCATTCACATGTGGCTGATTATCACTGGCTGGCAGCGATTACAGATCCCGATGCCAAAAGATACCACGGCATGTCGATGATGATCGTGGATTTGAAAAGTCCGGGAATCGATATTCGCCCGATGATTACCATGGCAGGGTGGCAGACAAATGAGGTTTTTTATAATGACGTCACAGTCCCCAAAAAAAACCTGGTCGGTGAAGTAAACCAGGGATTCTATTACCTGATGTCGGCACTGGACTTCGAACGAATGTATCCCCTGGCTGCCTATCAAAGGTTTCTGAGCATGGCTGTTGATTTCAGCAAAGAGACAAATGTTGGCGGACAACCTCTTTCCAAAAACCCGTTGGTCCGGCAGAAACTGGCTCAACTCAGAATTGAAATTGAAGCAAATAAACTTCTCTATTACCGGTTGGCTTACATGATTGATAAGGGAGAAATTCCAAATTATGAGTCTTCGATGCAGAAACTGTATGCAACGGAAACTGCCCAACACATTACCAATACGGTGATGGATGTGCTTGGCATGTTCGGTGGCCTGAAAGAGGGATCAAAAAGGGCTGTCTTGTCTGGTATCATGGAGCAGGCCTATCGATCAAGTGTTGTGGAGACTATTTACGCTGGGACCTCAGAAGTCCAGAGAAATATTATCGCCCTGCGAGGACTTAAGCTGCCAACCAAATAACCGGAGCAAATATATGGAATATAAACTGAGTTCAGAGCAGAAGATTCTCAGGGAATCAGCTCATAAGTTTCTGGCGAAAGAATGTACCAGTGACTTTGTCAGAGAAATGGCCGTTGATCAGAAAGGATTCTCTGATGCTCTTTGGGATAAAATGGCGGAACTGGGATGGATGAGCCTGCTGATTCCTGAAGAGTACAACGGATCGGGAGTTAATTTTGTTGATCTGACAGTATTATTGTCTGAAATGGGACAGGTCTGTCTGCCCGGGCCGTTTTTTTCCTCTGTCGTGCAGGGCGGCCTTGCGGTTCTTGGGGCGGGTAGTGAAGAACAGAAAAAAGAAATACTCTCCGGGCTGGCAGACGGAAAAAGAAAGCTGACCCTGGCCTGGATCGAAGAAGAGGGCCAGTACACACTGGAATCGGTCAAACTGACTGCAGAGCAGAGAGATGATGATTTTGTCCTTTCCGGTAACAAACTGTTTGTCCAGGATGCTCATGTGGCGGATACCATCATCTGTGCAGCGAGGACAGGGGACCGACCGGAAAATGTGAGCCTTTTCCTGGTAGATTCAAAAAGTGCCGGTATGGCGATTCAGCTTTTTGAGACCATGGCCGGTGATAAGCAGTGTGAAGTCTCTTTTAACCAGGTTAAAGTCCCCAAAGCCAATCTGCTCGGTGAAGTGAACCAGGGAGGGGCTGTACTTGAAAAAGTACTCTTGAAGTCCGCTGTGGCAAAATGCGCGGAAATGAATGGTGGGGCGAAGAAAGTGTTGGATATGGCCGTTGACTACGCTAAAGGCAGAAAACAGTTTGGTCGACCCATTGGCGCCTTTCAGGCTGTTCAGCATCATTGCGCCAATATGCTAACCTATGCTGATACAATCAAATATCTAATGTTTCAGGCTGCCTGGAAAATTGATTCGGGACAGCCGTTTGAGATGGAAGCGTCCATCTGTAAAGCATGGGGAAGCGACTCTTACCGGAAGCTTGTGGCATTAGGTCATCAGATTATTGGGGGAATGAGTTTTATGGAAGAGTATGATTTACAGCTCTATTTTAAACAGGCAAAGACTGCAGAGCAGATATTTGGAAACGCAGATTTTCACAGGGAAATAGTCGCTCGTGAAATGGGCATGTAATCAAAGCACTGGATATTTTGCAAGCAGAATGTGGCAGCAACGTGTTTCCTTTTCACTAATGGTAAAACACTTGCCTAATTTATGAACCGGCTCTTACACGGAGATGATGATGAAACCAATAGAATATGTAACCAGTCTGAATAAATACTACCAAAGCCAGGGGTTCCCTCCCTACAAATGGTCAGAGTTTGAAACCAGCTCCTGGACGCCTTTTGATAAATCCCTGCAAGAGTCTCGTATTGCTTTGATCAGCTCGGCAGGGGTTTTCAAGAAAGATCAGGATCCTTTTGATGCGTGGGCTGTGAATGACTTAAGTTTCAGGCAGATTTCAACTGATACGCCTTACGATAGTCTAAAGCTTCATCACAACTATTTCGATCATCGTGACGCTGTCAAAGACTTGAACTGTGTTTTTCCAATCCAACGGTTTCAGGAGTTGGAAAAGGCAGGGGTCATCGGTTCGTTGGCGCCGATCGCGATAACCTTGGGAATGGGAAGACTTTATAAACGAACCGCTCTTCAGACTGAAACTGTCCCTGAAATAATTGATATTCTGCAAAACCAAAACAGTGACGCAGTGTTTCTTGTGGCGGCCTGACCCCTCGATCATCAGTCGGTCGGACTGATAGCCCGCACTATTGAAGAAGCTGGAATTCCAACGGTTTATATTGGTTCCTGCAGGGATATGATGAAGCAGGTGAAGCCCCCCCGGGCAGCGTTTTTAAATTTCCCGCTGGGACATCAATGCGGAAATCCAGGCGATATTGATCTGCAGACAAATATCCTGAAAGACTCACTAAATATCCTCACCACTGCATCAATCCCAGGGGAAGTGAAAGACCTGACCTATGAATGGGGCCGATCTTTTGACTGGTCTGATTATATGAAAGGTATTGAAGAGATGCTGAATGAGGAGAATGCCCCCATACAGCTATGAACCTGAATTCAATAATCGGAGATGACGATGACAGAACAAAAGCGGAAAGTTGATACGATTCGGTTGCAGAATCTCAGCTATGGCCATAAACAGGCAGCAACCCTGATGGCTGCAGTGGAACTTGATCTGTTTACTTTTGTATCCCGTGGCACAGACAGACTTCCTGCACTGGCGGCAGCAATGGGCCTGAACAGGTTGAATGCTGAAAGGCTGGTAACAAGTTGCACTGCCCTGGCTCTCCTCGAAAAATATGGGGATCAATATTTAAACGCGGTTGATGTGGAGAGATTTCTGGTCAAGGATAAAATGACCTACATTGGTCCCTGGCTCCTGTTTAACGGGCTGGATTTTGAAAAATGGAAGGATCTGGCAAATTATTTAAAATCTGACAATCAGCCAAAGGCTTTGGGGTTATATGAAACGCTAAATGATGAAATGGCCAGGGTATATCATGAAGCTACTTATAGCGTCGGACTGGGGGCCGGCATGCTGTTTGCCAGGGATGTTGATATGAGTGGACGCTCAAAGGTGCTTGATTTAGGAGGCGGGTCTGGAGCGTATTGCATTGCAGCGGTACAAAAATATCCACAACTGCAAGCTGTTGTTCTTGATTTTGAACCTGTCTGTAAAATCGCGGATGAGTTCATCGCACAGTGGGGCCTGCAGGAGAGCATTAAAACCCACCCCGGAGACTTTACAAACGACCCTTTTCCGGAAGGGGCAGATGTTATGATAATGGCCAGCAACCTACCCCAGTACGATGGAGACGCGCTGCTTGAAGTGCTGACAAAAGCCTATCAGGCTTTGCTCCCTGCTGGTGAATTTCACCTTGTGGGGGAAACACTGGATGATGAAAAGAAGGGACCGCTGGGTCCCGCTCTCTGGGGACTGCATGAAGCCTTGTTTGAAAGCAGAGGCAGGTCCCATTCCGAAGAAGAGGTCGTTGGATATCTGGAGAATGCCGGATTTGTTGAAGTCCAGGTTCATTCCTTTGTTCCTGGGTCTTTGAGCAGAATCACGGGCCGCAAAATGTGATCGCTTGAAAAGAGATCTCTAAAAACCAATTCTTCAAATGAGGAGAAAAATGAATGATTATGAAACATTAAAAATCGAGCAGCTGAATGAAACACTCATTGTAACTCTGAATAGACCTCCCCTGAATTTGTTTAATTCACAAATGATCGAAGACCTGATCAGTTTGTGGCAATCGTTAAGGCTGAATACAAGTGTGCGCTTTATCATCATCACAGGGTCTGGCGACCATTTTTCCGCCGGTGCAGACCTTAAAGATATACCGAAAGATGGTATCATCTCCGAGGCTGCCAGGATTGGCCAGTTGGCGGGGCACGAAATGATGAGAAGTCTTGAGAATCTGGAACAGGTGACTGTGGCAGCCCTAAATGGAGTGGTCGTTGGTGCGGGAATGGCTATTGCCATGGCCTGCGACTTTCGAATTATGGCGGAAGATTCTTATTTCAGTGTACCTGAAACTGCTATTGGAACCTATTTTACCTGGGGTTGTACTCCCAGATTGGTTCGCATGGTTGGCGCCTCAAAAGCCATGGAAATTATTATGACCTGCGAACCGATTCAGTCTGAAGAGGCATATCGATTGGGCTTGGCCAACAAAGTGGTGCCCGAAAATTCACTCTTAAAAATGACCGATGAATTTATTAGAAAAATTGCTTCCAAAAGCCCGACCTGCATTCGCATCACAAAAAAGATCGCCCTGGGTGCTGCAATGGAGGGATTCGGAAACATGTTCATTTCTGAGCCCGAATTGATGCAAATTGTAGCGCAAAACGGTGAAACTGAAGAGGGGATCAATGCCTTTCTACAAAAACGACCCCCGAATTTCGAAAAGTTGCAAACAGATGCCACAAAAATAAATACATAAGCGGTGAGTTTCAATGCTTTTAAAAACCTGAAAAATGAGATCATGCAGACATTCCTGAATGTGGATGTTGCACGAATATTTTTCATGAAGCAAAATATACGCCTGGAAGAACAGTATGGATTCATTCCAGAGAATACCCATTTTGCGGAGGGTGGATGTTCAGCTGAGATCAATGAACGTGATTATTTAATGACGGAACAATACTGGGGAGAGTGTTTCAAATTCGGAGGGCTCGCAGGATACTGTCATGCAGGAAAAACAGGTTTGGAGGCGGTATCTCACCATGTTCCTGAAGTGTCAGGTATAAAAAATCTCCTCTTCCTAAACGGATTTCTGACCGGCCATTCTTTCTGTTTCTGCCCTACAATGACCCACGATTTATTATTCTGTCGGCACGGATTCAGCAAGTCTGGCTCTTTGATCTCGGTGCCGATGTCGAGGAGCAGCAGAACCTGGTTGAGAAGCACCCGGATAAGTTAAAAAATTTACTTGGAATCCTAAAAGACTGGGAATCTGAAATGATTGAGCCATTGTGGGAACCAAGAAAAACCATCCCGGCGATCCTGGACGACGTCCCGATTACCCTTTGTGTCTGACGTTGTTGGCTCATGCTCATCAATTTCTGTGTTGCTTAAAATTCGGGGACATAAAAGTCAGGGACTTAATCCCGGTTTGGTTAGCTGAGGCAGTTTTTCCTTACAGCACTTGAGTCCACTCGCCGCTCCACAACCGGGTTAAAAAGTCCTGGTACGGTAATATCCATATCCCTTCTTCATTTTGCCGAACTTTCTTCTCCAGACATACGATAACCAGGTTTTTTACCTCGGGATACTCCGCTTTGAATTGTCGCAGGCCTTTGAGGTCGTTGGTAGAAATCCTTTCTTTTCCTTTGGCTTCAATTGCAGTTTGAGCGTTATTGAGGATAAAGTCCACTTCCACACCGGTGGTCAGTTGCCAGTAGCTGATATCGTAAAATTGTTCGCTGTATTTACTGTGGACGGAAAGTTCGTGGAAAATCCAATTTTCAAAGGCATAGCCAAACAGTTCAGAACCAGGATTAACTGAATCACGTCGTGCGAGATGGTTAACGACTCCCACATCTCTAAAATAAAACTTCGCAGCTTTTACAGTTCGTCGCTTCGGTCGGTTGGTATAGGCTGGCAAAAAAGCACCCAGCAAGGTATCGACCAGGATCTGATAATGGTCTCGGACAGTTGAAGCCGCAACTCCGCATTCGCGGGCAATGTTGGAAAGATTGACAATTCCGGTATCGCCTAAAGCCGCAGCACGCAAAAAATCCGAAAAACTGGGAAGGTGCCTTACCAGACCTTCCTGCAAAATCTCCTCTCGCAAATAGTCGTCGACATAACTACGCAAAGCGAGACGGCGATTGTCATGATCATAATGACTCGGTAAGGGACCCGTATTGATCAGACGTACGAGATCAAATCCTTCACCGATTTCTGTCGCCGACAATCCCAGAAGTTCATATCGCAACGCTCTGCCCCCTAAGAGATTCGCATGTCCCCGACGCATCTTCCTGGCACTCGATCCACAAAGCACAAATCGTCGGTTTCCCTCCTGAATCAGGTAATGGACTTCGTCCAGCAGCGCAGGTGCTTTTTGTATTTCATCAATGACAACCAATTGGGTTGCAGGTAAGGGACTGACCTGCTCCCGCAAGCGAGACGGCTGTTGAAGGTACATCATGAGTTCATCGGTTTTAAGCAGATCGATCCTGAGCGCGTCCGGGTATTTTTGCTTGAGAATGGTTGTTTTACCAGTCTGGCGCGGACCCCAAAGAAAAAAACTGTGTTTGGGGTTGCTTGGAAGGTTAAGATGCCGTTTATACATTTGAGTATTCTGCCGCTGATATTCATGAAATTTGGTGGTTTAATCATTAAATATCATCGTTACTACTTCATGTCAATCAAGAAATACAGTCACGCATTGCTTATTTCAGGCTAAAAAATTCAATCGTGGGATCTGTTTTTTCATCAGGCGATTCTACCAGGATTTACTGACGATCTAATTATCGATGCTCTTCGCTGTTTCAAGGTGACTGGCAAATCGAACGCCCATATCAAAGGCCTTTTGGAGGTCCTGGGGAAACATTTCCTGGCGCCGTTTCTTTTTCAAATCACCGTCAAATATGTCTGCAACCACCTTGGAATTGCCGATAAACTGGTAGGTGTCGTATGCCATGATTGATTCCACGTGGCTGAAGATTCGCTTCATGTATCCCTCGTTGTTGGCTTAAATCTGGTCATAGCCAATTTTTTGCGCCCATTCTTCGGGTGCATTCATGGTATAAATGAAACCAGTGCAAATCTTCCGTGGGAAAATCTTTTGGCAGGGACGGGTACCCTATTGCCCAACCCTAGCCCTTAACCGGATGGGATTTCCGGAGAGGTTCTCCTGTCGCCATTCGAACCCAATTCGGTACATTGTCAGTGAGGCTTCACACCCTGTCATCATCGCGACAGTAGCATGCTCACCTAGGGGACCGGTGGAGATACACCGGGTATATTCAATATTCACATAACTATCTCCTATACATACAATCATGCGACATCGAGTCGCACCCTAACGTGTGGCTAACCCGCCACCCTCAAAGCGACGCAGTCGCGGCGGGGTGGTCGGTGTTAAGCCAATTGTTATCTTTCTACTATGCTTGATGTGCTGAAAGATACTGGTCTACTGCGTCTACAACTACACTGTTTAGATTGATACCATGCTCCTTTGCATATAAGGTTGCTCTTCTGTGTAAATCTGCTCCTGTTCTGACATTAAAACTTCCCTTAAAAGGTTTTTCAGGATCAATTTTTTCTTCTTTGCACATGTCTAAGTAATCATTGACGGCCTCCTCAAAGGCTTTTCTCAAACCTTTTACATCTTCCCCTTCATAATTTATCAGTGCCCGAATAAACTCGACCTTCCCATGGAATATTTGGTCGTCATCATTGTAGTGAACAGATCCATAATATTTTTTGTAACTCATCATATCTTTCATATCATTCCTTCGCTTTCAAGTTTTTCTAATATGTCATCAATAGCCTATATTTTAAGTATATTTTGTGGGTGGGGCTTATGAAGGCTGATTGGTGGTGCTGTTGGGTGGATAAAACGTCTTCTTGAACCTCCTGTTTTGCCTTTTTTTCCCGGTTCGTATCCGAGTTTTTTCAATAAGGTTGCCAACTCATCCCAAGTGAAGTCCTTGGGTCTCTGCCGAAGCCTAGATAATAACTTTTCTTTTTTGCTCATTTCTCTCCTTGTGTTCCCTAGAGAATAAATGATAGAAAGCGATGTTGCAACTAGTTTTAGTTACATGTTGAAAATTGTGTTTTTTTGAAGATAACACCGGTTTCAGCCGCAGCCCACACCGAACTTGAGAAACGCGGTAACGGGTTGTGAAACATTGGGCAAAAATAGGCCACAAAATGTGCGGGGCTGTCGGTCTGCAAATACTCGTTCGGTGAATTTTACTCCAATATTTTTTCAAGTTCTAATTTTCTGAATTGAAGCTCATCCAATTGCTTTTTCAATTTTCTTATTTCTGATTTAACTTTTCGAAGTTCAGTTTTATTTTTCTCTTTTGTCAGTTGGTCAATACCAAGTTCTTCCACAATAAGCTGTTCAAGTTGACCTCTTAAAACCTTGATATATGGATTTCCCCACATATTTCCCTGACGATAGTCAAGCTTCCCTGATCTTATTCCTTTTTCAATGAACTCCAGATCGATTCCATATTCCTTTTTTGCCGTCTTATCGCTTAGGGATGCTCCTTTTCGATTCCATTCACCATATTCTGCCATATTATTAACTCATGCTATTTGATAGTGGCACCGAACGTCTGGCTCAGCCGCGGCCCAAAGTGAACTGAAACTGAAACAGTAATTTGTGGTTTTACATTGAGTGACAGCATGCCGCAAAAATGCGGGGGCCATCGGTTGCAGCCGTTTGTTAGAGGTTTAAGTATTTATACAATTGTCTACATGAAGCATCAATTTCATTTTGCCAGCTCTCATTGTCATGATGAATTAATGGGGCTTCGTATTGAATGTCATATCCCAATAATAGCTCTTTACCAAATTTCGAAATATCGCCAGAAGGTGAATATTTATTGTATAGATCGTTGACGATATACCCACCAAGAGCATGACATGAAGTTTCATGTCTTTGTATTGTATTGTCCGTTTTGCTAGCTTTTTTTCAATTTTCAAATAAGAAAGAAAGCTTTCAAATGTTTCGACAAGACTTTTTGAGGTTTGATAGCAATCATCATTGATTTTCCAATCTTCAATCCATTCTTCTTTATTGATCATAATTCCAAATTATTCTATTTGTGGCACCCTCTAACGTTGACATCACCCGCCAGACCCGGAGCGGTGCGACCGGCATGGTCATTAACTAGTTGGTGAAAATCCAACCATAACCCAGAAAGGAGGGAATGTGTAGGCGAAAGCAAGGGTGCCCGAAGAAACTTTATTTTGCTACCCAAAATGAATGGG
>Ga0233431_1000390_pt1 | contig 99295 bp, 83 predicted proteins | sample SI_118_April2016_FD_179867 | JGI IMG/M metagenome (GOLD analysis project Ga0233431, IMG submission 179867) | Seawater microbial communities from Saanich Inlet, British Columbia, Canada - SI_118_April2016_200_MG | ecosystem: Environmental > Aquatic > Marine > Inlet | place: Canada: British... | reverse complement strand
GGGCCGGATGAATGGGGTCAAACCATCCCTTCTCGCGAAACGTCCGATGCACCTGCTCGTTCATGCCGCCCGGTGTCGCAACGTCGGTAATAAGTGCGTCAAAACCATGTTCCACAGCCTCCGACGCATCCGCGGCGACCGCTCGGGAAAGCGCCGCCAGATAGCGGTCGGTGGCCTTGCGCTCCAGCCCTTCGCTAACCATCCAGTCCGAAATGGTTCCCAGAAACCCGTAATAGGCCGCAACGGTGGCAGTGGCGGAGCACATGGCATTGAACTGGTGCTCGTCCTCCACCGGTACGGCGGTGCCGATTTTATCGAACAGCGCGGCAACGTCGGAATCGACCGGGCATATGGCCGTGGGGCCAATATGTTGGGCGACCGGTGGCAACGGAACGGCGCGCGTGATATCGGTTGCCGGTTCGCACAGATCGCGAAGTTCATCCAGCGTTACGGCGGCGATGAGGCTGACGATCTTTTGCTCGGAACGAAAATTGAGTTCGGACAACACCTCATGTGCCACCTGGGGGCGGACGGCCAGGATCATCCAGTCGCTTTCGTCAATCACCGACTGATTATCCGGCGCGACTTCAGCCTGTGCGAACGCCTCGGCGAGCGCTGCCGACTTTTGGGCGTTGCGGGGTGAAAGAAGTATCCGTTCGGGAGCATCCTGCGCAGTGCATAGACCGCGAATAACCGCAGTCGCGATATTTCCCGTTCCGATAACCCCGATTTTCATCCCCGCACCCTCCGGTTTGTTCTATCCCTTAGCGTTTGGAACGAATAGCCCTTTGCCGTCAATAGTGAATTCGCCGATCAGGCGCTGGCCTTCGGGCGAAATAATCCAGTCGATGAACATCTGGCCCAGTTCGGCCTTGACGTGCGGATGGCGTTTCGGGTCGACCAGAATGACGCCATAGGGGTTGAACAGGCGCGGATCGCCTTCAATCTGAACCACCAAATCGCCACGGTTTTTGAAGCTCAGCCATGTTCCACGGTCGGCCAGAACATATGCGTTCATGCCCGCAGCCGTGTTTAGCGTGCCGCCCATACCCGAGCCGCTTTCGCGGTACCATGTTCCCGACTGCGACTTCACGTCGATGCCGGTCTTTTTCCACAAGCCCAGTTCCTTCTTGTGGGTTCCGCTGTCATCGCCACGCGAGACAAACGGTTTTTGGCCCTCGGCGATCTTTCGCATGGAAGCAACGACGTCCTTAAGACCGTGGACCTTTGCCGGGTCGGATTTGGGGCCGGCGATCAGGAAATCATTGTACATCACGTCGAAACGTTTCACCCCGAACCCCTCGGAAACGAACGCGTCCTCGGAAGCCCTGTGGTGGACAAACAAGACGTCGGCGTCGCCGTTCTTCGCCTGCCGGATGGCCTGGCCGGTGCCGACGGCGATAACGCGAGGCTCGATTCCGGTCTTTTCCTCGAAAACCGGGAGAATGGCATCGAAAAGCCCAGAGTTGGCTGTCGACGTCGTGGACGCGATGGTAATGAATTTGTCGGCGGCCACGGAAGTGGACGCCAACGGCATCACAGCAACAAGACCGATAAGAAGCGCTTGGAAGGTTCTTTTTTTCACCACAATAAATCTCCGTTTAAGAAAGCTTGTCCAAGGTTGCTCGCTGGGCGCTCGAAAAACGATTGCGCCTCGGTTTTTTCGATTAGTTTTCCCTGATGAAGAAACAGGATTTCATCGCCAAGGCGACGGGCCTGACCCAGGTCGTGCGTCGTCATGATGATTTTGGTTCCACCCGATTGGATGGCGGCAATGATTTGTTCGACCGCGCGGGTGCCCGCCGGATCAAGACTGGCCGTCGGCTCGTCCAGAAAAAGCACCTGCGGGTTCAAGGCCCAGGCGCGGGCCAATGCCAGCTTTTGCTGCTCGCCGAACGAAAGCACGCGAGCGGGCGTGCGGGCAAACCGCTGCAGTCCGGTACGTGACAGAACCTCGTCAATTTGCGCTTGGCGGGCGTTTTTCGACACGCCACGCAAGCCAAGGGCATATTCGACATTGGCGGAAACGGACCGACGCAGCATGACGGGCCGTTGAAAGACCATCGCCTGACGGCGGGCGGGATCGGAGCCGCCACGAGACTCATTTGCCCCCGCCCACGTCACCTCACCGCTGCTGGGCGCTATCAATCCGTGGCAGAGGCGCAGAAGCAGGCTTTTTCCGGCTCCGTTGGGGCCCAGAACGATGGTCCTTGGTCCGGCTTCAAGGGCAAACGAAATGCCGTCGATCAGGTTGGTGCCACCGGCGGAAAAAGCCAGATCGGTTACGTGCAAGGGAAGGATCGTTTTATCCACGGGCGGCCTCGCGAATTACGAACGCAGCCCCGGTAACGCCAAGAGAGAGTGCGATCAGGATCATGCCCAGACCCAGGGCAAGGGCCAGATCACCTTTGCTGACTTCAAGCGCAATGGCGGTTGTCATAACACGGGTCACATGGTCGATATTTCCGCCAACGATCATGACTGCGCCCACTTCTGCGCTGGCCCGACCAAACCCGGCAAGGATCGACGTCAATAGCGAGAACCGGGCGTCCCACAGCAGTGTCGGCATGGCGCGGGCGGGTGTTGCGCCCAGCGACTGAAGCTGTTCGGAGTATTCTTCCCACAGGTCCTCGACGACCTGGCGCGTCAACGCCGCAATAATGGGGAAAATAAGAACCGCCTGGGCGATGATCATCGCCGTTGGCGTGAATAACAGGCCTAAAACCCCGAAAGGTCCTGCGCGCGACAAAAGCAGGTAAACGATGAGACCGACGACGACGGGCGGCAGCCCCATCAGCGCATTGAGCACGACGACGATGCCCATTCGTCCGGGAAACCGAAAAATCGCCGTGGCCGCGCCCAGAGGCAGTCCGATCAGCGTGGCGATAAAAACGGCGGACAGGCTGATCCGCAGCGAAAGGAGGACGATTTCAGCAAGCCCCGCGTCCAATCCGACGATCAGGGACACAGCGCTGGAAAAGGCTGCTGCAAAATCCGACATCCGACGTTCCGTAAACCCTCAAGGTGTGACCTCTAATTGGTCATATATCTCCAAAAACCGAAGAAAAAAACAAAAAACGCATAAAAAGACATAAAAACACATAAAAAATTTTTGGGTGGTAGGGTTTCACCCTTCGACTAATATGGGGCGCAATGAGTAAGATTTCGCAAAACAGCAGTGTCTTGGGCACGGTTCTCGCCGGCGGGCTTTCGCGGCGCATGGCAGGGCGTGACAAGGGTTCCCTTGCGCTTGCAGGGCGGCCCTTGATTTCGCATGTTCTGGATCGAATTGGCGATCAGGTTTCCGAGGTGGTCATCAACGCGTCGGAAGAGTTGGACCGGTTTCGCGAGTACGGACTAAACATCGTTCCCGATATTTCCGGGAACGGAGAAGTCGAGGATTTTGGCGGCCCGCTGGTCGGGATTCTGTCAGTGTTGGAATGGGTGGCCGCAAATCGACCTGCGGTTTCGCTGGTCGTCACTGTTCCCACCGACACGCCGTTGCTACCTCTGGATTTCGTTGATCGGGCACGGCAGGTTTTTGATGCCGAGCAAGCTGAGTTTGCCTGCGCAGTCTCAGGCGAACGGGTTCATCCGGTTATCACGCTCTGGTCCGTCGAATTGCGCCACCGGCTTCGCAGCTTGGTGGTCGACGAGGGGTTGCGCCGGGCCGACCGGCTTCTCGAACATTTCCATGTGGCGCGCGTGGAATACCCGGCCCGGCCCATCGACCCCTTTTTCAATATCAACAATCCTGAAGATCTGGCGGAAGGCGAACGCCTGCTGGCCGCGTCACGCGTTTAGGGTCGCCATTCTCGCGCATCGTTTCAGCGCTTTTAGCGATCCGCCCTCGGATATGGCGCGCACCGCGCCCTCGACATCTTCGACGATCATTCCCGCCAGGGTGTCCACACCATAGGAGTGAAGCCGTGGGCTTAGCGGCGTGCTGGGCCCGACCAGGGCGACCTGCGCATCCGGGCATGAGCCGAGAATTCCGGGCAGGCTGTGATTGACCAGGGTTGAGGCGGTGACGATCACCCGTTCGCTGTCCGGCAGAAGCCAGGATGCAGCCGCTTGCGGGTATTCGCCGTCGGCAGGATCGCTCTCGAAAACAAGCGGGTTTTTGATGTGCTTGGTAAGGCTTGCGAAGCGGCCAACTACGCTGACGGGCTCATCCGCCGCAGCGAAGGTTTCGAGGCCGTTGCCGTCAGGCACATCCAGATCGAAACGATTGTAGAAGGCATTGATGGCGGCCAGACCGACGGCGGCCTTCACCGGGTCCCAGGAATGGACCATGGCGGCGAGTTCGCGAAGCGAGCGTCCTGCCAGCCCGCTTCCATCCGCGATGCCCCGGCAGGCCGCGCTGCCGCGATCCGGGGTTTGCGCCAAACCGCAGCCGTGCGGTCCTTCCACCAGGACCCAGTTGAACCCGATCAGGACCCGCGCCGCCGTTTGGTCTTCCACGCCCTGTTCCAGGTCACGGTACAGCCGGTGCGCCCCCCACCAACGCCATAGCCCCGACGGCTCAGCGGCCAGCAGAACGCCGAGGTCGCCGGTTAGCCGGTTCCATTCCTCCAAAGCGTCTGCAGAGACAAGGGTGACGGTCGGAATGCCCTCGGCCATGGCGGCCAGGATTTCGTCAAACAGGCCACTGCCTTCCGTTTCCCGGCGGCCGAACTTTTCGATAACGATGATGTCGGCCCGGGTTTCAACGGCCCGGCGGACGGCCCGCGTCGCCTCAGCCAGGGCGGCGGTGTCAAACCCGCATTCGCTTTCCTTGCTGCGGTCGCCCTTGTAGGTCGCAAGCGTGATTTCGGCCCCCGTGCCCAGATCGGTAGCGACGATGGCGCGCTTGTAGCCGTCCGGCCCGCGCAAGGTTTCCTGAACCAGTCCGCCGACGCGCCATCCGCGCGCCGTCAACTCGTGTGCGAAATCGGCGAGCAGGGGCAATTCGCGCGTCTTCGCCGTATAAAGCACCCCGGCAGGCCGAAGGCGTGGAAGATGTGCTGCGTCTTGTAATGTCATGGGTCATTCATCGCTCTTTTGATGGGAAACCGCAAGGCCGTCGTCCCTCTTTACAATGACATTCACGGGGGCGGACGTTATGCTTCGGCGATCGCAAGGTGCGGCGTTGTTTGGGGGAGAGCGCGATGTCCGATCAGCACGACGGGGACAAGGTGGCGGATGCGACGCTGGGCTTGATCGAACAACTGAGTTCGGGCGGCTTTTTTGACCAGATCAAAGAGCTCGACACCAACATCAAGCAAATCGTCGGTGACCTGGAAGTGCTCGGCGGTCTGGCCACGCAAAGGGTTCAGGAAACGGAAAACCTTGCGGCGCATTTGCTGGCGGTGGAGGCGATCCTCGCCGTGATTCTGAGAACCTATCCGGTGGACCCGGAGGCGGTGCAAGCGGTGATACGCGAAATGACCAACCGCACTGCCGATGATCCGGCGGAAAACGACGTGGCCCAATCGGTCGTCAATAACCTGCTGGCGAAATCCTAGGACGGAGAACAAGTCGAATGGATTTGAAGGCCTCGCAATTTCTTTGTTCGCGGATTTGTCACGATTTGATCGGACCCGTCGGCGCCGTGAATGCCGGAATGGAATTGCTCTCCGATTTGTCGGTTCCCGACGACGAAGCGCTGGGTCTTGTCGCCGACAGCGCCGCCCAAGTTGTTCGCCGTCTCGAGTATTATCGGGTCGCTTTCGGAATGGGCGGAGGAAGCGGGCCCCGGCCCCTGGATGAGGCAAGAAAACTGGCGCTCAACTTTGTGAGCGGCGGAAAAGTCGCCCTGGACTGGCCGGACGATAACACCGGCACCCCCCAGGGATCGGTTGGCAGTGGTGGCGTCAAACTTGTGATGAACCTTGTTCTGCTGGCCCATGATTGCTTGCCGCGGGGTGGAACCGTGGCGGTGCGTTTGGCCGATCTGGCGGACGGCGTGGGCGTCGCCGTGACCGCCTCTGGAACCGGCGCGCGCCTCAAGGACGGAGTGGGCCCGGTCATGGCCAGCGACGATCCTGGCGAGGCGTTGTCGGCCCACACGGCGGCTGCCTATTTCGCCCAACAACTTGCCCAATTGCTGGGCGGTTCGATTGAAACGTTTGAGGACCAAGGGGGCGAGGTTCGGTTCGCCGCTCTGCTTCCCGGAAAAGACGAAAATGATTGATCCCCCGGTCGACGATTTGATGCAGGAATTCCTGACCGAGGCGGCGGTTCAGCTTGATGCCTTGCATGCTGCAAGGAAACGCGTTGGCGAAGATCCGCGCGACGCCGCCTATCAGAAGGCCCTTCTGGAACTGGTTCATACAACGAAAGGCGCTTGCGGGTTTTTGCCGTTGCCGCGCCTTGAGGCCGTGGCCACCGCTTTTGCGGTTCTTGTTGACGATATCCATGCCGGAAAAATCGAGCCCGGCGCCGGTGTCATGATGCTGATCATGGGGGTGCTGGACCGCTTTCGCGACCTTCTCGAAGCCGTCGACGAAAACGGGGTTGAGCCCGCCGGGGACGATATGGTTCTGATCCGGGGGCTGGAGAAGGTTACCGGCGTGTCCCCGGCCCGCCCCGTCCAGGAACCCACAGCCCAGATGCCCCCTGCCCCGCAGGCCCCCGTCCCACAGATCCCCGTCCCACAGGCCGCCATCCCGGAGCCCCGTGTCGGCTTCGCCCTTTACCGTCTGGGCGACAGGGTGAAGGCGTTTGACCTGGCCCATGTGGAATGGCTGGACCTGATCGAGACTCTCATTGCCGATGACCACGGCGGCGGCATTGTGGTGCCGGCCCTTGAAGAAGCGGTCGATCTGGCGCCCCATGACGAGGTGGCGGCACGAAACCCGTCGGGGCCGTGGCCGTTGATCGTTCTGGGAAAAGACGGCCGCCGCATTGGCTTGATTGTCGACGAGGTGATCGACGTGGTGGAAAGCCTCGACCCCGAAATCGAGATCGTCGAGCCCGACTCCGTGTTCGCAGCAGGCACCGACTAGTTAGGCGGCGGGTTCCGCTTCCTTTTGCGGATCGCGCAGAACGTAGCCGCGTCCCCAAACCGTCTCGATGTAGCTGTCGCCGCCGGTCGCCGTAGTCAGCTTTTTGCGCAGCTTGCAGATGAAGACATCGATGATCTTCAGCTCCGGCTCGTCCATGCCGCCGTACAGGTGGTTGAGGAACATTTCCTTGGTCAGGGTCGTTCCCTTGCGCAGACTCAGCAACTCGAGAATGCCGTATTCCTTGCCGGTCAGATGGACCGACTGGCCTTCAACCTCGACCGTATGGGAATCCAGATTGACCGACATTTTCCCGGTGGAAATGATCGACGCCGCGTGGCCCTTGGAGCGCCGCACGATGGCCTGAATGCGGGCCATCAATTCCTCTTTGACGAAAGGCTTGGTCAAATAGTCGTCGGCCCCCGAGCCCAGACCCTTGACCTTCATTTCGGATTCCGTCAGTCCCGAGAGGATCAGAACCGGCGTTTCCACCTTGGAATTGCGCAAGCGCCGCAAAACGTCCAGCCCATCCATGTCGGGCAGCATCAGGTCCAGAATAATCAGGTCGTAATCGTAAAGCTTGCCGATCTCCAACCCGTCTTCGCCCAAATCGGTCGCGTCCACCACCATGTCTGCGGAGCGCAGCATCAACGTGATGCTTTTCGCCGTTGCGGCATCATCTTCAACGAGAAGAATTCGCATGACCATCCGACCGCCTGAAGCGGCCCCCCGTTAACCTTTGTTAACCATAGTTAACAATACGAGTTGCGAGCGAATCGCGCAAGTTCGGATATTTTAGCTAAATACCCCAAAAATGACGACTTTCCGTCCACAACGATTCAGCACAACCCCCTGAAAACAAACACCAATCCCCATATCGCACAAAAAAAACCTCGTCAAACATCGTCAAACATCGTCATTTCCCCATTTTTCCCTTTCCTTTCAGCGCCCTAACTTTCCAAAAAATCAACAGTTTCAACGACCTTCGGCCCTCATCAAACCAAAAACCCAATTATCGGAAATATATCCTAATTTATGCCAAAGGTCAACCTCTAGCCTGCGTAGAGCGTGAACGCAATCGGAAGAACGTGACCGGGCTCTGCCCAGACCCGCTAAGGGACGCGTCCCTTTGATCCGCGTTTTTCCCGGTTTTCCCTCAAAATCGATGTCCGCTCTGCGCCGTATGGCGGACTATTTTGGGGGCTGCGGGTTACGACCGCTCCTGACCCAATTCGGAATTTTTGAACGAATGGTTATTGGCGTTGAAGTGAAGGCCATTACAACTGCGATTCTGTTTTGATACGATGACCATCGGTTTGAAGGCTATCTGGGAAATGTCGGTTTAGTGGGGAGAGGTCATATGCCGTTTCGAGGAATGCGGATGAAGCTTCGCATAGAGGTTCTATTCATGGTGGCTGCCGTCGGGGCTTTGGCCGTATTCCCGGCTCCGGCCTCTTGCGCCGACACCATCAAGGTTGCCAGCACCTCAGAGCCGCCGCTGACCACCGCTGATGGTACGGGGTATTTCGACCGGGTCTACTTCGAACTGTTCCGCCGAATGGGTCTCACCCCGATCCGGCGCAAGACTGGCGCCGAGCGATCAATGATCAACCTCAATACGGGGATTGACGACGTCACCACTCCGCGAGTCAAAGGCCTTTCAAGAGTTTACCCCAACATAATCCAAGTGCCGGAGAAGGTGATTGACATCGATTTCGTCGCCTTTACTGCCGGCCTGGAATTTGCGGCTACCGACTGGTCGAGCCTGCGCCCCTACAACGTCGGAATTATTACCGGATGGAAGATTCTTGAAATCAACGTGACCGAGACCCGTTCTCTGGTAAAAGTGGACGATGCTCGCCAACTGTTCCTATTGCTCGCGAAAGGTCGTGCCGATACGGTGATTTACGAAAAATGGCAAGGGCTGTCCATGGCCCGGCAACTCGGAATTTCAAACATAAAGGTGCTCGGTCCACCGCTGGCGACTCGTGCCATGTATCCCTATGTTCACGCAGGACGCCAAAACCTTGTTGCCGATATGGCTGCGACATTGAAAACAATGAAGGCGGACGGAACGTTCAAACAAATTTTGGGCCGGACCCTTGAGCCCTTGACGGCAGGCGAATAACAAATGCTTGAACCGCAATCGGCACGAATAAAAAGCGGCCCCGGCAGCAGCATCGCCCGCCGTTTGATTTTTTGGGTGGTTCTTTGTAGCTCGTTGATCACCTTCGTCGCCACCAGTTTTCAACTGTATCTGGAATACGAACACGACGTCGACAACATCAACCAGACGATGCTGCAAATTCAGGACAACCATTTAGGCAGCCTCACCAACAGCGTATGGGTTTCCAACGATACCCAGGTCATCTTGCAACTGGAGGGACTGGCGCGCCTGCCGGATATTGAGTACCTGGGAATTTCCGTAGACGGCGAGGCCAAATGGTCTGCTGGCACTCGTAACTCGCGCTACGTGGTGACCGTCGAACAACCCATGAAATATGACTATTACGGCGAACGAGTTTTGATCGGGAACCTGCAAGTGGTGGCCAGTCTCGAAGGCATCTACGCGCGGCTTTGGAACAAGGCCCTCGTAATCCTGCTCAGCAACGGCGTTAAGACCTTTCTGGTCGCCGTTTTCATGTTCCTACTGTTCCAATATCTGGTGACCCGCCATTTACGCAAGCTGGCAGAACACGTCAAGAATACCGACATCCGGCGGCAGCCCCCCCGCTGCTCTTGGAAAGGCGGGCGTCCCGCGACGGCGGTCAAGATGAATTGGACGATGTGACGTCTGCCGTCAATAGGATGCAGGCTAATCTGCATCAGTCGATGGAAAAACTCCTTCTTTCGGAAGAGCGATACCGCTCGGTGGTTGCCACGGCGTACGATGGTTTTTGGGTCACCGACGGGACCGGGCGATTGATCGAGGTTAACAATGCTTATGTGCTGCGTTCCGGCTACAACCGTGCAGAACTCCTTTCTATGAAGGTTCCAGACCTAGATATACATGATGACGAAGTATTGGTGGCCGCCCGGATACAGCGTTTACAGCTGTCGGGCAGCGAACTGTTTATATCTCAGCACCGAACGAAGAGCGGCGAAGCTTGGGATGTCGAAGTGAGTATTAGCTATGTCGAGATTGAGGGCGGTATAATCTTTTGCTTTTTGCGTGACATCTCCAAGCGCAAGGCCATGGAGAGCCAGTTGCTCCAGGCCCAGAAAATGGAAACCGTGGGTCTGTTAACGGGCGGTGTCGCCCACGATTTCAACAATCTTCTGCAGATCGTTCAGGGCAATCTGGAAATAGCCAAGAACACGATCCCTGAAGGGTCCAAGGCGGATGAACTTGTGAACGGTGCCCTCCGTGCCGGACATCGTGGCGCGAGGCTGACACAGCAGCTTTTGGCCTTTTCGCGCAAACAAACCCTTAATCCGGAAAACCTCGACGCTCGTTCGTTAGTCGACGGGATGTCCTCGCTTTTGGCACGAACCCTGGGCGAAGATATTTCAGTCAAGACTGAATTCGCAGACGGCGTCGCAAATATCATGGTGGATGAGAACGGCCTGACGAATGCGCTTCTCAATCTCGCTATTAATGCCAGGGCGGCGATGCCGAAAGGTGGCACCCTAACGGTGGCCGTAGGCCAACGATATTTTGGTACGGACGTTCCGTTTGAAACCGACGTTCTTTCGTCGGGTGACTACGTTGAAATCGCCGTTACCGACACCGGCTGTGGGATGTCCGGGGAAAACCTTGGTCATGCCTTCGAGCCATTCTTCACGACCAAAGAAATTGGCGAAGGCAGTGGTTTGGGGCTTAGCATGGTGTACGGCTTTACGCGGCAGTCCGGCGGAATTGCGATCATCGAAAGCAAGGTTGGCAAGGGTACGACCGTACGGCTTGTGCTTCCTGCAACCACCGATGAACCCGTCTCGACGAGCGACGCGCAAACGACGCTGAAGGATGCCCAGCTCGCGATCAAGGTTCTTCTCGTCGAGGACGACGCGGATGTTCGTGCATCGACGGTGATGCTTCTCGAGGCTCTTGGCTGCGAGGTTATCGAAGCCGAACGCGCCGCCCCCGTTCCCGACATTCTCCGTCAGGACGACAGCATCGAACTTCTCATCAGCGACGTTGTTTTACCGGGAGGTAAAAACGGCATTGAACTGGCCGAGGAAGCGGTGCGTCTGCATCCCGCTCTCAAGGTAATTTTGGTTTCGGGTCATGCCGAAGGGATGTTGGAAAAGGCCGGTCTAAAAGATGCCGGGTTCCGTCTCCTCGGAAAACCATACACGAGGGAAGCTTTGTCGGAGACGCTGGGATCAGTGATGGCGCAATGAGATCTCATATCCCAACAACCGCTTCTGGCTAGCAAGAGAATTCCTAGCCGCCCTTCATTTTCGACCGCTCCGGGGCGCTAAACCGAAGAAAAAGCTGCATAAGCGGACGTAACCCATTTGTTGCCCCCGCAAAACCATCGAGATCAAAGGAACCGTGTTCCTTTGCGGGTCTGGGCGGAGCCCGGGCTCTTTTATGAACCGCGTTCAAGCCCCACGCAGGCTGCGCTCCCGCTTGGTCGCATAGTCACTTCGCTTTGCTTCGCTCCGGGCTTATCGGTCAGGGGTGGGGGTTGGGGCGGCGGGTGTGTATTTAACCGCATCGCTCCGGCCAAATTAGGCGTCGTCCTTGTATTGATTTTAACGAACATTTTACTATATATTGATTAGCATGATTGGCGAAAATGGGATGCTCGCCTGCTCCCTTGTTTTTTGAAACCGTCACCCATGCTGAGGTGCCGATGGTGTCCGTTAAATCTTATCTCGTTGCACTTGTCATCGCCGTTGTCGCGTGGCCGGTTTCGGGCGCGGTTGGGGCGGCTTGCCCCGACTATCCGGTTCACCGGCTGTGGCAGGGCCTTTCCCATCAGAGCGTCCAAAAATATGTCGCCAACAAGCACCAGGGCGATTGGACTCCCTATGTGGAGAAATGGCAACGCCAGTTGGAAAAAATCGTCGATATCCAATCGCGCCGCGGCGCAATTGTTATCCGGAAACGCGGAATTAAACTCAAGGGCGAGGGTTTGCGCCGTTACGTTGATGCGACCAAGGCGCGGATTGCCGTAACCAAATGTTTGGCTGCGGCGCAGGCGGAGCCATCAGCGGAAAGCCTGGCGGATTTCGCGACCGCTGCCGGCGGAAACACTGGCGCAGCCGCGAAACAGGATCAAATCGCGGCTCCCCCGTCTACCGAGAAGACGTTCAAGATCAGCGAAGCATGCAAACCGGGCACAGCGGCCGTGAGGATCGCCAACACTGGAAACCCCTGGCCCCACGCCGCAACGGTGAGCGTTCGCACCAACGAGGGGGGCAAGCCCATTGCCAAGCGCCGATTGCGCATGACCACCGGGCAAAAAGCCGCTTTCTTTTTGCCTCGGGCGCACGGCGACATGGCTTTGGTATCCGTGACACCTGCAAAAGCGGGATCAACGGAGGATTATGGGTTCACCGGCAGGGTCACCTGCATTAAACGCTGAACCAAAGTTCCGGGCTCGTTATTCTCAATAAATTCTCGCGTTCAAGCGCCACGCTTCGCTGCGCTCCCGCTTGGTCGCCAGTCGCTTCGCTTCGGGCTTACCGTTCCCCGTCTTACCTTGCCATCAATATGGGTATCGTCGCCGATTCCAGCACTTGCTCCGTGGCCGTTCCCAGGATGACTTCGCGCAGGTTGTGGGCTTTGTGGGCGCCCATCACCAGCAAGTCGGCGCCGATGCGTTTGCATTCGTCCAGCAGCGCCTTTCCGCCCAGCGGTTTCTCGCCCATGTGGGCGAACACGTTGCATTGGGCGGTGATGCCGTGCAGGGACAAATACTCGGCCAGTTCGTCGGCGACACGCGCCGGCGTGCGTTCGCTTTCCGCCGTCAGGATGACCACCTCGTCGGCGCAGTTGATGATGCGCATGGCGGCGGCCACGGCGCGCGACGCTTCGGCGCTGTCGTTCCAGGCGATGGCGACCTTTCGGCCCAGCGACGGCGCGGGGTTGGGCGGCACCACCAGAACCGGGCGGCCGGTTTCAAACAGCGCCGCGCCGATATGGATTTTTGAGCGCATCTTCGAGATGGAGGTCGGCTTGGCCAGCACGATCAGGTCGGAACGCCGCCCCTGGCGGGCGACCACGTTGGCGGGCTCGCCCAGATCGGACGACCAGCCCGCCGACACCTTTTTCAGCGGCACCTTTCGTTTCACGGTTTTGACGCCGTGGCGGACGCACAACTCGTCAAACACCTTGCGGATTTCGGCTGCCCGGCTTTCGACGATTTTGTCGTGTCCGCGAACGCGGCTGCTGCCGGTGGGCGGGGGCAGGTCTTCGATGTTGGGCGGATATTTGTCCTCGTCCAGGGTCGGGTCATCGCCGATCAACAGTACGTTGACGTGGGCGGCCATGCACCCGGCCACCTGAAAGGCTGCTTCCATGCTGGATTTGGCGGCGACCTTGCTGTCCAGCGGAACCAGTATCCGCCGTAGCGTGCTCAGTGTTTTGGCTTGTTTGGGCATCACAGGGTCTCCCTTGATATGGCCCGAAAAAAGAAGGACCGCACGTTCAGACGCGTCATACCGGCGCGCGCATTGGCGGGCCGGGTCAAGGGTTCTCAACAGGGTTCCTATTTTACGCTCATTCGGGCGCTCGGGAAATGAGGAAACGCAATTTTGGCGGCGTTGTGCGCTGGCGGGGTTTATGTTAAGAACCCGCGCGCCGGTGAGCTAATGAACTGGCGCTTTCACACAATTCGCAATGAAACGGACCCAAGACGTTATGACGACCTATCGCTCGGAATTCCTGCGCGCCGTGATGGAACGCGGCTACATGCATCAGTGCACCGATCTGGAAGGGCTTGACGCCCTGGCGGCGGAAGGTGTCGTTTCGGCATATATCGGGTTCGATTGCACCGCGCCCAGCCTGCACGCGGGAAGCCTGCTTCCGATCATGTTGCTCAGGCGTCTTCAGCAAACCGGACACAAGCCCATTGTGCTCATGGGCGGCGGAACGACGAAGGTGGGCGATCCTTCCGGCAAGGACGAAAGTCGGCCGCTTTTGACCGAGGAAAAAATCGCCGAGAACATGGCGGGCATCAAGAAGGTTTTCACCAAGTTCCTGAAATTCGGTGACGGGCCCACCGACGCCATGATGGTCAACAACGCCGATTGGCTGGGCACGCTGGAGTACATCCCGTTCCTGCGTGATTACGGACGGCATTTTTCGGTCAATCGCATGTTGAGCATGGAAAGTGTCAAGTTGCGGCTTGAGCGCGAAGATCCGCTGACGTTCCTGGAATTCAACTACATGATTTTTCAGGCTTATGATTTTCTGGAGCTGGGGCGGCGAAACAACTGCGTTCTGCAGATGGGCGGCTCGGATCAGTGGGGGAACATCGTCACCGGTGTGGAACTGGCGCGCAAGGTTGACGGGATGGCGCTGTATGGCTTGACGACGCCGCTGCTGCAAACCTCGTCGGGCGCGAAAATGGGCAAATCGGCGGTCGGAGCCGTGTGGCTGAACGAGGAAATGCTGTCCGCCTACGACTACTGGCAATACTGGCGCAACACAGAAGACGCCGATGTGGGAAGGTTCCTGCGCCTGTTTACGGACCTGCCGCTGGACGAAATTGCGCGGCTGGAAGCCCTGGAAGGGGTGGAAATCAACGACGCCAAGAAAATTCTGGCGGGCGAGATTACCCGGCTGTGTCACGGCAGCGATGCGGCCGCCGCGGCCGCCGAGACCGCGCGGAAGACATTCGAGGAAGGCTCGTCCCTGGGCGGTGAGTTGCCGAGCTTCGATATTCCGGCGGCCGAACTGGAAGCCGGGATCGCCGCGTTCGAGCTGTTTCGCCGGGTTGAACTGGCGGCCAGCAACGGCGAAGCCCGCCGCCTGATCAAGGGTGGTGGCGGCAAGCTGAACGACAAGGCGATTGGCAACGAAACCCAGGCGATCACGCTGGCCGACAGGAACGCCGACGGCGTCATTAAACTGTCCGCCGGCAAGAAGCGGCATATCGTCATCCGCGCCCAGTAAAGGCCGGGTTCATCCGCGCCCGGTAAAGGCGCAGGCGATCAGTTATTGGGCGCTTCGGACGTGCTTTCGCCGCCGTCAAGGAAGCCGAACAGCTTTCGCAGGAACCCCGGGGCCAGCACGGACAGGGGGTTGACCTCGATTTTGGGGGATTCCGTGGGGCCGGTGATTTTATAGGTGGCGGCGAAAATCCCGCCGCCTTTTTCGCCGCCCGAGAATATCGATCCCAACACCGGGATGTTCCCCAAAACGGAATTGATGGCGTAGGCCGGAACGAGGGTCCCCTCGATATCGACGATTTCTGCGTAAGAATAAATCTTCCCGGATGCGGTAAAGCCCAGCGAAATGCCGTTTGCGCGCGCCTCGAGAAGGGAAATCACGCCTTCATGCCGCGTAAACGGCACCTCCAATTCCGTGAATGCCAGCCCCTGCCCCTGCAACGCCTCGACGATTCCGGTCAGTGAAAGGATGCTGACAAGATGGGTGAGCGCGGGGGCGCGAATGATATGGAAATCGGCCACCGACATCCGGCCCGACAACGGACTGCCGGAATCCGCGTCATTGAACGTGCCGGAGATTTTCAGAGACCCGCCGACCATGTTTTCGTAGTAACCGAAGGTCCGTAGCGTATCTCCGGCGTCATCGCCCAGGATGGTTAGCAGGCGATTGCCATCCGGCGCGGGTTCGACGAGAACCTCGACCCCCTTGCCATCCCCGACATTGCCTTTCAGGCGGACCGAACGCCAAACACCGTCCTGACGCGCAAGCGTCCCTTTGACCTTTTTGATTTCGCTGGCGCTGCCAATCCACACCTCGTCCAGCTCAATCGAAAAGCTGAGATCCGGTCCCGGCTGATCGTCCTCCGGGGTTCCGGCGTCAAGGGTGAACAGGTCGCCGAAAATCGGTGCAAAATCAAAACTCGGTCCGTGAACGGTTACCGTCCATCCGCCATCACGACCCGGTATCAGCGCGCCTTTGACATCGGTTCGTCCAAAGGCGATCCGGTCAAGGTCCACACGCGCCAGCGCGCCGTCTTCAGGATTGAACGCGGCAGATCCCTGCGCCGTCAAATCGCCTGCGGCAATGGAAAACGCAGGAACCTTGATCACCTTTTCCCCTTGCAGGACCAGCTCTATCTGGGCCGCCCCCTCGATTCCCGGCTGCTTGAACCAGCCGAACTGCGGCAAGGTCAGACTCGCCTGCGTAAGATCGAGCGTCGCCGTCATCCTTTCTTCGCCCGTGCCTAGAACGTCCCAGCGAATTTCGGTACCGATCGCGCCTTGCATGAATTCTTCCGAGAACGGCGCGAAATCGAGAGCCAGTTCCTGCTTGATCTGGGCGTCGTTCACGGCGCCGCGCAACACGTATGTGCTGCGGACCGGAGCCTCTTCATCAAAAGATTTTTGCCATTCCAGCGTCCCCGGCATGGTCCCGAGCTCGACCTTTCCGGAAACGGCCATGCCCTTGTTGTCGACCCGCAGTTCAAGTTCGCCGTTTCTGATGTCATGGCCGATGATGGCATCAAAAACCGTAACGTCCGCCATTTTGGACGCCGCCGTCACCTGCACGCGATCCATGGTCAGGTCGTGTTCCAACATAAAATGAAGCCGCATACGTGTACTGGCGACCCCCTTGGATGTCTTGGGATCGATACCGATTGCCGAGGCCAGTCCCAGGGGTTGACGATCAATCAGGTCCAGAGCCCGGTCGAGATCGCCCTGAAGCGTTAAATCGGCGTCAAGGAACTGATCGACCTGATCCAGCCCCGTGAATGCCAGCGCTCCGCCGTCGGACGTCAAGCCGTTGAGCTCGCCGCCGCTTAGCGCAATGTCCAAACGCTTGCGGTCGAAGGTGATCGTACCACCGACCCCGCGGGCCTTGGGCATCGGAGCCAGATAGTCAACGCTGACGTTTTCCAGACGCATCTCTCCCGACAGCGCGTTGATCGCAAACTCTCCATCGCTTCCCAAACTGGCGACGAATTCAGCCTTCGCCTCATGCAACGTCCCTTCTGAAAGGTTGGCGACGATCCAGTCATGCGCATCCGCGCCCCAGGGCTTCGGCCAATAATCGCCAACGCTATCCACCAGAACGTTTCTGACGGCCCCCTCGCCCTTGACCGCAATTCCGTTTTTGCCCTCGATCATCTGCAAACGGGCGACGGCGCTGGCGTCACCAAGAGCGGCCTCGATGGATTCAATGTTAAAGAACAATTCCGTGGTGGAAATGCTGCCGCGCGCCTGCAGACGGGTAAGCGGCACGCGATGGCCGTCCGATGACGGGAGCACGAGCCCGCCGCCTTTTCCCAGGTCCACAATGAATTCGTCGAATTCAATAAGGTCCGATTGCCCCAGGTAGCGCCCCAGGGCCTGAACGCCCTTGACGTTAAGGCGTTGCGATAACGGCGCGGGGACATCCAGTCGCCCGGCTCCCGAATGAAGGTCGAAGTCCACCGCCTCTATCTTGCCGTCAAGGGTCATGCTGACCAGAAGCGTCCCGCCGATGGGCACGCCCACGGCATCCAGCGCACTCAGTTTCGGCGACAGCTTTGAGAAAACCGCCGGCACGATATCGGCAAAATCGATGCCGAAATCGAGACGTCCGGACTCGCGCCGATAGCCTCCCAACAGTGTGACGTGAGCCAAACGTTTCTGGATTTCCAGATTGAGGGAAATTTCACCGTCGATGCCACTGTCGTCACGGCGCAGATTCACCTCGGTGCTCGGCGCATGCCATGTCGTATCCAACTGCTGATCGACGATAAACAGATCAGCCTCGCGAACCGATATGCGCGCCAGGTATCCCAGCGGCCCCTCTCCGCCAAGCTTTTCCGCGAACTTTGACAGCAAGGCCTTGGCAAGAACGTCGGATGCGGTTTCGCCGGTGCCGAAAGCGACCGCCAACGATGCGTCCTCACGGCGCACGATTTGAATACTGGGGCGAAATAACTCGATAGACCGGGGAGCTACGTCACCATGCAGCAACGCCTCGGCGCTCAACGAAAATGAGAGTTCCGGCACCACGGCGACGGCCGCTCCGCCGGGGCCGATGGCGCGAACATTCAGAATGCGAACGTCGATCGCGCGTTCCCATCCGGCCCATCTCAGGATTGTGTCGTCAAAGCGCACCCCGAACGAGCCGTCTTGCGCGCTTAGCGCCTTTTCCACATAGGGCGAGAGAAAGGCCAGAGATACCGGTCCGGAGGATAATCTCCAGGCGAATAACACAAACAAAACAGCCAGCGCCGCGCCAAGGGCTCCAAGCAGTTGAATCAATCCACGTAAGGCGCGTTGCATCACCGGTTGAATTCCGTCTTGTTCCTAGTCATCCTAACCAAGACCCCGACGCTGGTCCCGGCTCCGTTCAATGTACCGCAATCATTGACTGGGCGCTGCAAATATAGGTCGCTTTGGATATGCACGAATTCGACCACCTGTCCAGTCATCTTACACCCAGCGGCGACGCCGATCGCATTGTACTGGGCCGCGAAAAATGGTGCGAGGCCGTTGAAAGCTTTGCCGATCCATCCGTCACGGCCTTCGCCAAACGCCTGAATGACAGCCCCGCAGGCCAACGGTTCCTTGATACCATATTCGCCAACAGCCCCTACCTGACCATTTGTCTTTGCCAGGACCCGCACTTCACCATGGAGCTTCTAACGCGGGGATGGGACGCGGTCCATGTAAAGATATTGGACGACCTTGTGGTTTTGCGGCGCGATCCCGGCAATTCCGCAGATATTTCGAAAAAGTTGCGGATCGCCAAGCGGCAGGCCGCCCTGACCATTGCGGCGGCCGATATTGCCGGCGCGTGGCCGGTCCAGCGCGTGACAACCGCCCTCTCGGACTTCGCCGATCATGCCATCAGCGCCGCCGCCGCCCACGTATTGCGCGAAGCGTCCGCCAATGACGGTCTTCAACTGGCCGACGCCGATGATCCCGAAAAAGGTTCAGGATTGGTCATTCTGGGCATGGGAAAACTCGGCTCGTGCGAATTAAACTATTCCAGCGATGTCGATTTGATCGTTTTGTTCGATGCGGAAAAGGTTGTCGTTCCCGACCCCGACCGCGTGTTGAAAATATTCGTCAGGCTGACGCGAAATCTGGTGAAGCTGCTGGAGGAGCGCACCAGAGACGGATACGTTTTTCGTACCGATCTGCGTCTAAGGCCCGATCCGGCTTCCACGCCGCCCGCCCTGTCCGTGCTGGCCGCCGAGCTTTATTATGAAAGCCTCGGGCAAAACTGGGAACGGGCCGCCATGATCAAGGCCCGCCCGGTGGCGGGGGACCTCAAGGCCGGTTGGGATTTCGTTGGAAGGCTGAAACCATATGTCTGGCGCAAGCATCTCGACTTCGCCGCCATCAAGGACATCCATTCCATCAAGCGGCAGATCGACGCCCATCGCGGCGGCGGACAAATATCGGTCGCCGGGCATAACGTCAAACTGGGACGCGGCGGCATCCGGGAAATCGAATTTTACGTTCAGACCCAGCAACTGATCTGGGGTGGCAGGCAACCTGAATTGCGAACGCCGGGCGCTCTGGACGCCCTTGATGCTCTTGCCAAGGCCGGTCACATCGCGCAGGAAACCGCTGCCGAAATGGCCTCCTCTTACTGTTTTCTGCGGCGCGTCGAACACCACATCCAAATGGTCAACGACGAGCAGACCCACACCGTTCCGCAAGACCCGAAGGCGCTTGAAGGACTGGCGAATTTTCTCGGCTATGGCGGGACGCTGGATTTCGCCGCCGATCTTGAGATGCACCTGCGGCGCGTGGAAAGCCACTACGCCCACTTGTTCGAAGATACGCCCGACCTTACCGCCGACGGGACGGAAACGGGAAACCTGGTCTTCACCGGCAGCGACCCCGACCCACAGACATTGCGCACCTTGAAAAACATGGGGTACGGGTCCGCCGAGACCGTCGACGCCACCGTTCGCGGATGGCATCACGGGCGTTACAGGGCCATGCGCAGCGCGCGGGCGCGCGAACTGCTGACCGAACTGATGCCTGCCTTGCTGTCACAATTGGCCAAGAACACCGAACCCGACGCAGCCCTTCGCAATTTTGATTCGTTCCTTTCGGCCTTGCCCGCCGGGGTTCAATTGTTTTCCATGTTTTACGCCAATCCGCATTTGCTGGAATTGGTCGCCGAGATCATGGGCGGCGCGCCCCGGCTGGCCCGGCACCTGAGCCTTAAACCAACTATTCTGGAAAGCGTTCTGGCCGGTGACTTTTTCGACGCGCCACCGCCGACGGGCGATCTTTCCATCGAACTGGCCTACCAGTTGTCGCAGGGGGACGGGCTGGAGGACGCCTTGAATATCAGCCGCCGGTGGGCACACGACCGGCAATTCCAGATCGGCGTGCAGCTTTTGCGGGGCTACCTGGCTCCTCGGGCGACGGCGACCGCCTTCAGCAATATTGCAGACGCCGCTCTGAAGGGGCTGTTTCCCATCGTTGAAACCGAGTTTGCGCGCCAGCATGGGCACTTCGAAAAATCCGGAATGACCTGCATCGCGCTAGGCAAATTGGGCAGCCGCGAAATGACGCCCACGTCCGACCTCGACATCATCTTCGTTTATGAAATCCCCGCCGGCATCGAGGCGTCAAACGGCCCCCGGCCCTTACCGCCGAGCCAGTATTTCGCACGCCTTAGCCAACGTCTCATTAACGCCGTAACGGCCCAGACTGCGGAAGGCACGCTTTTTGAGGTGGACATGCGCCTTCGCCCCTCGGGCGCGGCGGGCCCCATCGCATCAAGCCTCGAAGCCTTCGTCAAATATCATGAGGACGAGGCCTGGACGTGGGAACACATGGCGCTGTCGCGCGCGCGCGTCGTCTTCGGGCCCGACGAATTGCGGCAAAAAGTCGAACAAATAATTCTGGAAACCTTCACCCGCGAACGGGACGCCGATGGCTTGCTGTGCGATGTCGCCGACATGCGCGCCCGCATGGACACCGAGCACCACAGCGATTTCGTGTGGGAGGTCAAGCACCGGCGCGGCGGCCTTGTGGATATCGACTTCATCGCCCAGTACCTGCAACTCAGGCACGCCCCCGACTGTCCGCAGATCCTCTCGCCCAACACCCGAAACGCCCTGCGCGCCATCCGCGACAACGGATACCTGGACGCGGCCATCGCCGATGAACTGGTCGAAGGGATTGATTTGTGGCAGGCCGTCCAAAGTGTTTTGCGCCTGACCATCGAAGGCGATCTCGACGCCGAGCGAGAAGACGAGGTGACGCAGGGATTGCAAAAAACCCTGGCCCAGGTCAGCAGCACGACCGACGTCGAAGCGCTCAAGGAAAAAATGCGATCAACGGCCGCCCGCTGTCACCAGCACTTCCGCGATATCATCGAGATCCCGGCGGAAAGCTAGCAATCCGCCGCGCCCCTAGTCCAAATCCGAGACATCAACGCTTTCGCCCTTGACCCTTGCAGCCAGGGCGGCAGCCATGAAGTCGTCGAGCGCGCCGTCGAGCACGGCCTGGGTGTTGCTGGTTTCGGTTCCCGTGCGCAGGTCCTTGACCATCTGGTAGGGCTGCAGGACGTAGGAGCGGATCTGGTGGCCCCAGCCGATATCGGTTTTGGCGTCGCGTTCCGCGTGGGCGTCTTCCTCGCGCCTTTGCAGTTCGGCCTCGTACAGACGCGCGCGCAGCATGGACCACGCGGCGGCGCGGTTCTTGTGCTGGGATCGGTCATTCTGGCACTGCACCACGATGCCCGTGGGCGTGTGGGTCAGGCGCACCGCGCTATCGGTCTTGTTAACGTGCTGGCCGCCCGCGCCGGATGCGCGGTAGGTATCCACGCGAACGTCCTTCTCCTCGATGTCGATGTCGATGGCGTCGTCGATCACCGGATACACCCATGCTGAGGCGAAACTGGTGTGCCGCCGGGCACTGGAATCATAAGGCGATATGCGCACCAGACGATGAACGCCCGCCTCGGTTTTCAGCCAGCCATAGGCGTTTTCGCCGCTCACCCGGATGGTCGAGGACTTGATGCCCGCTTCTTCGCCTGCGCTTTCCTCCAGCCATTCCACCTTGAAGCCGCGATGCTCGGCCCAGCGGGTATACATGCGCAAGAGCATTTCGGCCCAGTCCTGGGCCTCGGTTCCACCAGCCCCGGCGTGAATTTCCAAAAAGCAGTCGTTGGCGTCGGCCTCGCCGGAAAGAAGGGTCTGGAATTCGGCCTTGGCCGCCGTTTTATGCAACGCGGCCAGTGCGGTTTCCGCTTCCTCGACAATGCCGGGTTCGCCCTCGGCCTCGCCCATTTCCATCAACTCGAGGGATTCGGCGACGCCGCTTTCCAGCGCATCTATGTTGCCAAGTCCATTTTCCAGGCGGGTGCGCTCGCGCATCACCGTCTGCGCCTTCGCGGGATCGTTCCAAAGGTCGGGGTTTTCGGCGAGCGAATTTAGCTCTTCAAGACGAAGTGTGGCGTTATCGTAGTCAAAGATGCCTCCTCAGCAGCGCCACCGACTGCTTGATTTCCTGAGCCATCGTTTCGATTTCAGCACGCATTTAGCCACATCCCTTTTCCCGCAAAACCAGTGGATAGGTGTTTTAACATAAGGAGCGCTGGCGAAAACTAATAAAGGCCGCCGGTGCCGGACGTCGGGCCGGTCTCGTCAATTCCGAACCCTTCCACTACCTCACTGCGTCCGGTGGGAACCGTTCCCGGTAAGAATGCTTCAAGAATTACGCCCTTCTCGCCGGGATAGGCCGGCTCGCCGGTGGTGGCATTGACCCGCACAAGCCGGATGCCCGGCGGAATGCGGAACGGAATCGCCGCCTTGTCGGCCAGAGCTTCGGCCATGAAGTCGCGGAATACCGGCGCTGCCGCCGACGCGCCTTGCTCAATCCGCCCCAGTGTTTTCGGCTGATCGAAGCCGACGAACACGCCAACCGCCAGATCGGGCGCAAATCCCATAAACCAGGTATCGATGGATTTGTTGGAGGTTCCCGTTTTTCCGGCCAACGGCTTGCCCACCGCCCTGATGCGCCGCCCGGTCCCGCGCTCGACAACGCCTTGCAACATGGAAACGATCTGGTAGGCACGGGCCGGATCGGCCACGATTTCGCGATTGTCGGGGAGTGTGGGCACAGGTTGGCTGGTCCAGAACGCTTCCTGGCAACCCGAGCAAATCCTCGTGTCGTGGCGAAAAACGGTCTCTCCGTTGCGGTCTTGAATACGGTCGATCAGCGTCGGTATGATTCGCCGGCCGCCGTTGACCAGCATGGCATAAGCCGTGGTCAGGCGCAGCAGGGTCGTTTCGCCCGACCCCAGCGACATCGACAGGTTGGTCGGAAACTCATCGGCGATACCGAACCGTTCGGCATAATCCTTCACGGCTTCCATGCCGATGGTCTGGGCGAGACGCACAGTCATCAGGTTGCGCGACTTCTCGATGCCCAGGCGCATGGTGCTGGGACCGTAGAATTTCTTGGTGTAGTTGGCGGGCCGCCATTTGGGCAGGCCCGGCCCCTGATCAATCACAAAGGGTGCATCAAGAATAAGAGAGGTGGGCGTAAATCCCTGCGCCAAAGCCGCTATGTAGACGAACGGCTTAAAGGCCGATCCCGGCTGCCTCTTGGCCTGGGTGGCACGGTTGAACTGGCTGCGTTCAAACGAATACCCGCCGCTCATGGCCAGCACCCGGCCCGTATGAGGGTCGAGAGCCACGAGGGATCCGTCGATATCGGGAATTTGCCGCAACACGAAGGAATTCGGCGGATAGGCTTTCCCGTCCTTGTCGGCCAAAACCGCTTCGACCGCAACCACGTCGCCAACCGCCAGAACGTCGGATACCCGGCGCACCGCCGATCCGCGATTTTGCCCCTTTTTCCAGGCCCGCGCCCATTTCACTTCTGCCAGAGGTATCTGGCCCCTGGTACCGTCGGCAAATCCGATCTCGGCGGTTTTTTCGCTACTCTCTATGACGGCGGCCAGAAGCCATTCACCCAGCGCCGGCGGCGCCTTGATTTTTGTCAGCCCGGCCATCCAATGGGTTTCAGGTTCAATTTTTGCGATCGGCCCACGCCACCCATGGCGGCGATCATAGGCGCGCAGACCGTTTCGCAACACGCGGTCTGCGATTTCCTGCAAGCGGGGGTCCAGGGTAGTGCGAACCGAAAGACCGCCCTTGTAGAGTTCCTGTTCACCGTACTTTTCGGCCAATTGACGGCGCACTTCCTCGGCGAAGAAATCGGCCGAAACGAATTGGGTCTCGGACCGACGTTGAACGATGATCGGTTCCGACCACGCCTGATCGGCCTCGTCGCCGGTAATCACGCCGTCTTCGAGCATACGGCGAACGACCCAGTCGCGCCGGGCGACCGCCGCGCCGGGCTTGCGTATAGGATGATAGTTGTTGGGCGCTTTGGGCAGGGCCGCCAGAAAGGCCGTTTCCGATATGCTCAACTGATCGAGCGGCTTGTTGAAATAGTTTAGCGCCGCCGCCGCAACCCCGTAAGACCCGAACCCCAGGTAAATTTCGTTCATATAAAGTTCGAGGATGCGGTCCTTGGTGAAGGCCTGTTCAATGCGAAACGCCAGAATGGCTTCTTTGATCTTGCGTTCCCAGCTAACCTCGGCTGACAGCAAAAAGTTCTTCGCCACCTGTTGGGTAATGGTTGATGCACCGACCATCCGGCGATTGCTGCCCATGTTCTTGATGTTGGTCGCCATGGCCCGGATGACGCCCAGAAAGTCGATCCCCGGATGGGAGTAGAAGCTCTTGTCCTCGGCCGACAGAAACGCCTTGATGACGCGCCTGGGCATCGCGCCGATGGGAACGAAGACCCGGCGCTCGACCGCATATTCGACCAGCAGCCGGCCATCACCGGCATGAACGCGGGTCATGACGGCGGGTTCGTAATCGGCAAGCTGCCGGTAGTCGGGCAAGCCACGGCCGAACTCATAGAAGACGAAAAGAACCCCGACGCCGCCCGCAATGCCCGCCAAAAACAGCAAGCCGAAAATTGTAATGATCGCCCGTTTCATCGGTTCCTTCGCGTAGAATCGCACCTTCGCTTATTGCGCCATCTATAAGGGGTATACGGGAAATATGGCCGCCATATGGCCAAAACAATCTGAACTAACGTCGATAGGCCTCTTCAACTTGTGAGAAGTATTTGTTGACGGCGTGAACGACAGCCGCTCCGAGCTTCGCCCGGTAGCTCTTCTTCAGCAAGTCGTTTTCGTCATTGCGGTTGGAAAGAAAGCCCATTTCCACCAGGACCGACGGCACGTCCGGCGCTTTGAGAACCCGGAAGCCAGCGAAGCGATGGGTGTTTCTGAGCAGCCGCGTCCGACGCCCCAGTTCCTTGACCAAAACGGCGGCGAACCGCGCCGACTCGTTCATTGTCTCGCGCTGCGCCAGATCGATCAGAATGTTGGTGACTTCGGGGGTTTCGTTGCTCAGATCCACCCCGGCGATCAAATCGGCTTTGTTTTCACGTTCGGCCAACTCGCCGGCTTCACTGTCGGAAGCCCGTTCGGAAAGGGTGTAGACCGAAAGCCCTCGGATGTGTTTTTTGCGGATCGAATCGGCATGAAGGGAGACGAACAGATCGGCATCGGCCTCGCGGGCGAAGGTAACGCGGTCACGCAAGGCGATAAGGATGTCGCGCTCGCGGGTCAGGACGACGCGATAGCGCCCCGTCTTTTCCAGCATCCGGCGGAATTCCCGCGCGGCGGACAACGTAATATGTTTCTCGTACGTACCACGGTTCCCCGACGCGCCGGGATCGGCGCCACCGTGGCCGGGATCAATAACGATCAAAGGTAATTCGCTGACGAGCTCGGGTTTCCGCGGTGGCCGCGCGAAAGGAAAGCGCGCCGCAACCAATGGCGGGCGGGCAGCAGGTTCGACCGCCAGAACGGGTGGTTCCGTCTTTGACGGCAGATTATCCACCCGGACCGTAATTTTGGCGGCTCCGCTTTTAGCAATGGATCTGAATTTTGTGGCCGAAGTTGCGCCTATGTCGACAACCAGCCGATATCGTTTATCGCTTTCGCGCGGGAAATAGCGCGCTTCGGCCAATGCAATCGGCCCGGTGGTCTCGATAACGACCCGGGTCGTCCCCGGCTTGAACAATCCGTAACGGACTTTTTTGAACAACCCGATACCTTGCGGCAACGGGCGTGCGGGCAACCGCCATCCAACCTCGGGAAGATCAAGGACGACACGGTAGGGGCCCGACAGTGTAAATATTCTGGCGTCGACCGGTTCCGACAAATCCAGAACGAACCGGGTATTTACACCGTGGTCGGCGACGCGCACATCCGACACGACGGCGTGCTCGCTCGCCGCCGCCACCGAATTTCCGAAAACGGCACCGACGATCAAAAGCGAAAAAATGACGGCCGCCGCGCACAGCCCGGTCTTGATGCGCCACATAGTGCGTTAACCCACTTTTTCGACCATTGCCTTCAACCGGCCCCGGCCATCGCCGTTTACCGGCATAAATCGCGATGCCAGTCCTATAAGATCTGGCAAACCATTGCACAAGATGATTGTGGAACCAATTTGCTACCGTTATGTTAACACGGTGACCTGGAGGGGCCGCCCGTAATTTTCATGTTTGGGTGGATTCTGTGGCGTCACGCACAAAGATACATTATTCAGTGCGCATCCGTTTAGGCGGATTCGTATCAATTAGAGGTTTTCATGCCGGATAGAGCAGCGCGACCATATTCCGTTAAGTCGACGCCCCTGAGTAAATTTGACTTGGGGCGATTCGACGGCGTGGTCGCAGCCGCCGCCGGTGATTTCTGCAGTTCTCCCCATAGGGCCGGGTTCGCACAAAACGAACCCGCCGTGGGGTATCGGAGTAATCTTTTTTATGGCACAGAAGCGAATGCTAATCGATGCGCTGCATCCCGAGGAGACCCGGGTGGCGCTGTTGGATGGGAACCGTCTCGAAGACATTGATGTTGAGGCCGCCTCTCGAAGACAATTAAAGGGAAATATCTACCTCGCCAAAGTGACCAGGGTCGAACCGTCCCTGCAGGCGGCGTTTGTAGATTACGGCGGTAATCGACACGGGTTCCTGGCGTTTAACGAAATTCATCCCGATTACTATCAAATTCCGGTCGCCGACCGTGAAGCCCTTGTCGCCGAGCACAACGCCGACGAACGCGAGGACGAAGCCAAACGCTCGGCCGATGAAGAAGCCCTGGCCGCCGAGGCAAACGGCGAAGAACCGGTGGCCGCGGTTGAGACCATCGGCGGCGACGACAGCGAGGAAGTCGAGGTTCGTCGCCCCAGTGCCCTGCGGCGGCACTACAAGATTCAGGAAGTCATCAAGCGCCGCCAGATCTTACTTGTTCAGGTCGTCAAGGAAGAACGCGGCAACAAGGGTGCGGCAATGACCACGTACCTGTCCCTCGCGGGACGGTACTGCGTCTTGATGCCGAACACGGCCCGCGGCGGCGGCATCTCGCGAAAAATCCCCGCCGGAAAAGACCGAAAGCGTCTGAAAACGATATTGTCCGACCTTGGCATTCCCGAAGGGATGGGAGTTATCGTTCGCACGGCGGGTGCCGGACGAAGCAAAGCCGAGATTCGACGCGACTACGAATACCTGTTGCGGCTTTGGGATAACGTTCGCCAGTTGACCCTTGAATCCATCGCACCGGTTCTTGTTTACGAAGAGGGGAACCTGATCAAACGATCGATCCGGGATCTCTATAACCGCGATATCGACGAAATTATCGTCGAAGGCGAGGAAGGGTACAAAACGGCCCGCAACTTCATGAAGCTCATGATTCCGAGCCATGTAAAACGGGTTCAGCGCTATCAGGACCTGGAAATGCCCCTTTTCCATCGCTATCAGGTGGAAAGCCAGCAAGACGCCATGCACAGCCCGATCGTCAGGCTGAAATCCGGCGGTTATATCGTCATCAATCCGACCGAAGCCTTGGTCTCGATCGATGTAAACTCGGGCCGTTCGACGCGCGAACGAAATATCGAGGAAACCGCGCTGAAAACGAACCTCGAAGCCTGTGACGAAGTTTCGCGGCAGCTTCGCCTGCGCGATCTCGCCGGACTGATTGTCATCGACTTGATCGATATGGAAGTCTCACGAAACCGGATTCAAGTCGAGCGGCGCCTGAAAGACGCCATGCGCAATGACCGGGCGCGCATTCAAATGGGCCGGATCAGTCCTTTCGGCCTGATGGAAATGTCGCGCCAGCGCCTGCGGCCCAGCCTTTTGGAAACGAGCTTCGAGACCTGCGAACACTGCGGCGGCGCAGGTGTGCGGCGATCGACCCAGTCGACGGCCCTGCATATGCTGCGGGTCATTGAGGAAGAGGGTATCAAACGCCGGTCACGCGAGGTCACCTTCCATATTCCGACCCATATCGCGCTTTACCTGCTGAACAATAAGCGCGAATCCCTGGGTTCGATGGAAGCCCGTTATGAAGTGAAAATCGTCCTCGCGGCCGACGATACTCTTATCCCGCCCGACTATCGGATAGAGCGCATAAAGGTGCGCGATCCCGAGGACCGGCCCGACGTTCCCGTTCACGCGGAATCCGTGCGTGGACCCTCAACCGAGCCCGACACCGAGGAAAAAGACGAAGAAAAAGGTGAAGAAGAGTCTACCCGGAAGCGGCGTCGGCGGCGCTCGCGCCGCAGAAAACGTGGCGACGAGACGGAGACGACGACGAACGCCGATACGGCGCTCACCCAACCCACGGACGATTCCTCGGCAGAACCCGAGAGTGGCGAGCAGGCCGCCGCCAATGACGGTCGGTCCGGAGAAAGGACCGAGGACGGCGACGCGGAAGGTGGCGACAAGCCCGCAAGGCGGCGTCGGCGCGGAAAACGAGGCGGTCGCCGCAGGCGCGGTTCGCGGGATACCGAGGAATTGACGACGGCGACGGACACAGAGCCCGCAAGCGCAAGTGACGGTTCCGATGTCCCGCCGGAGAAGTCGCCTGACGCTGAAGCGCCGGTCGAAGCGCCCGTTGAAACGCCGGTCGAAACACCGGTCGAAACACCGGTCGAAGCTGTCGAAGCGGAAGCAAAGACCGAAGAAAAGAAAGCGCCCGCGAGGAAACCGCGACGCCAACGAAGCGAGGCAAAACCGGCTCCCAAACGTCGTCGGACCAGAAAAGCCAAGTCGGACGAGGCCCCGGAAACAGGCGCGGAGACACCGGAGGAGAAATCCACCGAAAAGCCCGCCAAAAAGTCCGATGCCGTGATTACGGTTTCGGTAGACCCGCCCGCGCCCGAGCCGAAGCCTGAGCCAGTGGCGGTGATTGAGCCTCCCATAGCTCCAGAAGATACCGGGGAATCCCGGGCGGTCGTGATTGACGTCGATTCAGCGGATGTCAAAAAACCGCGCCGAGGCTGGTGGCGTCGTCCGTCAAACTAATTAAGCGTGCCGGCGGTTCATTCTGTTAGCCAACGAATGAGCCGCCGCGCTGCTTGCGCCATATCTTCCGTTCGTCCGGCAAAAGAAAAGCGAACAAAGGCGTGCCCCCTGTCGGGATCGAAATCGATGCCGGGCGTTGCCGCGACACCCGATTCCGCCAGCATTCGCTTGCAGAATTCGTTGCTGTCATTGGTAAGATGGGCAATGTCGGAATAGAGATAGAAGGCGCCATCGGCCGAGGCCAGATTTCCAAAACCGGCCTTCGGCAACTCTTGCAAAAGAAGTTCACGATTGCGGGCGTAGCGGGCGACGTGGCCATCCAATTCGTCGCGGCATTCAAAAACGGCAATGCCCGCATGCTGGGAAACCGTCGGCGGTGAAATAAACAAATTCTGGGCCAGACATTCCACCGGACGAAGCAAATCGTCGGGCATGATCATCCATCCCAACCGCCACCCGGTCATGGAGAAATATTTGGAAAAGCTGTTGATAATGATGGCGTCGTTGGTAAACGCCAGCGCCGTTTCGGCCCGCTCGGCGTAGGTGATGCCGTGGTAAATTTCGTCGCTGATCAATCGAATGCCCCGGTCGGCGCAATAGGCGACAATCGCTCCCAGTTCCGCCCTGCTAACCATGGTTCCCGTCGGGTTTGACGGGCTCGCCAGAATCAAGCCGTCAAGCCGACCTTGGACGCCATCAAGAATTTCGGGACTCGGTTGAAAATTTGTTTCCGGCCCGACCGGAACGTCCACCGCTTCAACGCCCAAAGCGCGCAGAATATTTCTGTAAGCAGGGTATCCAGGGCTGGCCAGCGCAACCCGATCACCGGCCTCGAAGGCGCTCAAGAAAGCCAGCACGAACGCGCCCGAAGACCCCGTACACGTGACAACCCGCCTGTGATCGACCTCGACGCCATAGGTTTCCAGATAATGTTGGGCAATCCGGGCACGTAGCGCGGGCAGGCCAAACGCATCCGTATATCCCATTCGATCCGTCGGCATGGCGTCGGCGAGCGCTTGAATGACTGCCGCCGGCGCGCCGGTTCCGGGTTGTCCGACCTCCATATGCAGCACGTCGCCACCAGCCGCCTCGCGCTGATTGGCGGCACGCATGACGTCCATGACGATAAAAGGCGGAATGCGTCCGCGCCGCGCAACTTTCAGAACCATCCAAAACTACCTATCTCATCCGCCCACTCATTAATCGGCACTGACGGCCAGACCGTATCCACGCGGTCTGATGTCGGCCCAAATCGAACACTTGGCATAGCGTTCCGGAATTCCACGAACACAATGGGCGGCATTTACCCGTCCCAGTGCCGGCGTTCTGGCAAGCCGATGCCCGCGCTTGAGAAGCGCCTTCTGGGCGGCATCGTCAAAGCCCTGCTCAAAGAAAGTGATATCGGGCACCCCCTCGTGGTGAACGCGCTTGGCCTGCATGGCAGCCTCCAGCGAACTTTCGGTCAACAACGTGCGCGCCGCAACGTTGACCATCGACGTCGGCGCGGCGACGCCGCCTGAGGAAGCCGCGGCGAAGTACATCCTTTCGACCGTATCATTAACCACGATCATTGGGCCCAGGGATGTCGGTCCCCGACCCGCGCCCGCCGGATAAGCGGCAAGCAAAACGCCGGTGCCGGTCGCAAATCTTCCCGTGCCGAACAAATTGTTCATCGTGAGTGCGCACGCCACACCCGAGCCGAAACGGTCGAAAACAACGAAACTGGTGGCGTATGGGTTTTCAAGACGCTCGAGGGGTGCGGGATTCATCTGAGCGGCCGGAAGATGTCGGTCCGCGCGATAGCTGGCCATCAGCCGCTCAGCCCTGTCTTCCGAGGCCAGATCGGCGGGCGGAACGGAACTGGACCCATCCGGCTGCACCCATTGTCCGCGATCGGCGAACGCTCGCATGGCGGTTTCGCTCAACAGATGCGGTCGTTCGTCTTCGGCGGCATCCTCGAAGCGCCCGTCGTTGTTCAGCATGCTCCACATTTCGGCGGCTACACCGCCCGCCGCGCCCGGCGGCGAGGCAAAATGAGCCGTCAAATGGCCGAACGGAACCGCGATCGTATCGCGCCAAACCGGCCGGTAGGCCCGCAAATCTTCCGCCGTCAGGGCGCCCCCGGCGTCGGCGACTGCTTCGATGAAGTTCCGGGTCATGGTTCCGCCATAAAACGCGCCCGGCCCGTCGCGCCGCAGTCTGCCGAGAACGGCAGCCAACTCGATCTGGGTCATGGTTTCGCCTTCGCGAAGAACCCGCTTGCCGCTGGAATGGCCAAATATCCGCCTGCTTGGCGCTTCGGCAAGCAAGGCGCGCTCGACCTGCGCCAGATCGCTGGCGAAGGCGCGCGAAACCGGCGAGCCGAAGCGAGCCAGGGATTCGGCGGGTCCGACCAGTTCTTCCCACCTGAGGCGGCCGAATTTGGAATGAAGGGCGAAAAATCCCCGGGGATTTCCCGGCACCGCGGACGGGCGCGACGCGCCCTTTGGAACCTGCCGTGGCGCCCTTGCCAGGAAATCCAGGGTCCGGGTGGTCTGGTCGTATGCGTCGCGAACCACGCACACGCCACCACCGCCGAGACTGGCCGACGAAGGCATTGTCACGGACAGGGCGAAATAGACCGCCGTCGCCGCGTCCGCTGCGTTTCCACCGGCAGATAAAACATCCCGGCCGATCAATGCTGCCCGAGGTTCGTCCGCGGCGACACCGCCGATGAACCCTTCGACAAACCCGATAGTTCCGCGTTGCGTTTCTTCCTCACTTGCACACGCGCTCAGCAAAATCAGCGCCGACGCGACGACAAATTGACGCCACGGCCTGCCCGCACTACCTTTGTTGAGTGATGAAGGCTCTCTTACCGTATTCCCGATTGAACGGACTATAGTTTTGCTTGAACGCATTTTTCCCTTTCTGACCGCAGGCCTCGTACTCGTCGCCGTCGTCCTCCAGTCGGGGGACGCAGCGGCAAAAAAACGCACGTTTATTCGCGATTCCGAAACCGAAAATACCATCCGGGCGTTCGCCACGCCAGTGTTCCAAGCGGCCGGGCTCGATCCTTCGGCGGTTCAGGTGTATCTGATCAATGACTCTGCGTTGAATGCCTTTGTCGCGGGCGGCCAAAAGCTATTCATCAATACCGGGCTGTTGATGCGGAGCGAAAGCCCCGGACAGGTCATCGGGGTTATCGCCCACGAAACGGGGCATATTGCGGGCGGTCATCTGTCGCGCACCCATGATGCCATCGCTAAAAGTTCGGCCCAGCAAATCGTGGCCATGGTGTTGGGCGCGGCCGCGGCCATCGGAAGCAGACGTAGCGACGTTGGCGCCGCCGTCATGGCCGGCGGGCAACGCGCCGCCCTGGGGACCTTTCTGCATTACAGCCGCACGCAGGAAGCCTCGGCCGACGCCGCCGCAATGAAATATCTCGAGGCGACGGGACAATCGTCCAAGGGAATGCTCGATTTCCTGGGTACGCTTGCCGATCAGGAACTTCTGAGCGCACGGTACCAGGATCCTTATTTGCGGAGCCATCCACTGACCCGCGAGCGCATTAGGGCAATCGCCAACCATGTCTCGCAGTCGCGTTTTTCCAATACGCCCGCCCCGGCATCCTTTTTGGAAATGTTTGACCGCATGCGTGCGAAGCTTCTGGCCTTCCTTGAACCGACGTCACGCACGCTGCGGCGCTACAAAAATACGGATCAAAGCCTGAGTGCGCGGTACGCCCGCGCCATCGCATATTTTCGCAAGTCGGATTTAACCAAAGCGCTGCCGATCATCAATACCTTGGTCGCCGAGCGGCCCCAAGACCCCTATTTCAACGAACTCAAGGGGCAAATGCTGTTCGAGAGCGGTCGTGTCACCGAAGCCCTCGCTCCGTCCGAGGCCGCTGTAAGGATGGCTCCGCATTCCTCCCTCATTCGATTGCAGCTTGCCCGAATTCAATTGGAATTAAACGACCCCACTTTGCTGGATAAGGCGATTGGCAATCTTAGGGTCGCCCAGCAACGCGAACCTCAATCGGCGTCCATATGGCGCAGCCTGGCTATCGCCCACGGGAGAAAGGGTGAAATGGGACAAAGCGCGCTGGCCATGGCCGAGGAAGCGTTTTTACGGGGAAAGAAACGCGATGCCCGCCATCATGCGACACGCGCAAAAAAAATTCTTCCCGCCGGCTCCCCCGGCGCATTGAAAGCGGATGATATTTTAAGCGCCACCAAAAAGAAAAAAGACGAAAAGAAGAAGTAGCCGTGGCAATCAATGCTTTTCGTTCGCGCGCCAGTTTAATCATTGCCGGTTTCGCGGCCTGCCTGCTGTTACTCGGCTGCGAAGTCCGCCAGGCCAGTGTCGATCCGTCCGGAAAGCTGAACATTCTGGGGTCGGGTTCGGATGTATCCGATCCGCGCACGTCTGCTGAATGGACGATTGCCGGGGCCACCGGCGGCGACGGCCCCGCTTTCACCCCTACCGAAATAGCGGGGGTTCGTTCCCTTCGCGTCACCAGCGGCCGCGAAACGGCGATTTTGTACCGCCGGACCGATGCCATTGTGCAGGTTGCCCCTTATTTGAGCTGGGCCTGGAATATCGAGCCCCACGGTGGAACGGGGCACCCGGTTCGCATTGTCGTGGGGTTTCGAGGCGGCAATTCAAAGAGCGAAAGCTGGGCCGGTCGGACGTTGGGACGGCTCGGCGCGGATTTCCCGCCCTATGATCGCATGCTGAGCATTGGCTGGGACGCGTCGGCCTTGCGTCGCGGCCATATGGCCCCTGCCCGCGAAAACCCTTTGGCTCCACGCCATTACGTCGTACGCGGCGGAATGGAAAACGCGGGCGATTGGCGGCTGGAAACGGTCGACCTCGTGCAGCTCTATCAAATGGCCTGGCCGAACGATGTGGCGCGCGAGGTCAAGGTCGTGTTCATCGGCATTGCCGCGCTGAAGAATGGTCAACCGGCATCCGCCAGCATTTCCGGTCTCGTGCTTTCACGTTAGATTGAATTGCTTGTTCATGTCCTGTCGGGCATGATGTCGCCCCTTCAAAATCAGCTGACAAATTTTGGCGAAAACTGAAAGGCCTTTCATGAGACGATCACGTATTTTGGGTGTTGCATTGGTGCTGGCGGCAGCGATCGCGCCACAGGTCGGCGTCGCTGAATCACTGACCACGGACCAACAGAACGACGTGCGCCGGATCGTGCGCGAATACCTCATCGAAAACCCGGATATCGTGATCGAAGCCATTCAGACCTATCAGGTGCGGGCGGAGCAGGAAAAGCGCGTCCGCCAGGAAATGACGCTGGCCAATAGCAAGGAAGCGCTGGAACGTGACCCAGGCTCTCCGGTAATCGGCAACCCAGATGGCGACGTTACGGTCGTCGAATTCATGGATTACCGGTGCGGATATTGCAAAAAGGTTTTTCCGGCGGTGCAGGAAATTCTGAAGACGGACGGCAACATCCGTTATGTGGTCAAGGAATTCCCTATACTCGGTCCGGACTCGGTGGTTGCCTCCAAGGCGGCGCTTTCCGTTTGGCTTTTGGCTCCGGAAAAATATATGGCCTTCCATTCGGCGTTGATGGAAGCCCGGGGCGGACTTAGCCAAAATCGCGTCGTCGCCATGGCTGCGGAAATGGGCTTTGACGGGCAACAGATTGCCACACGGATGGAAAGCCCCGAGGTCGCGAATGTGCTGGCCAAAACCCGTGAACTGGCCCGCACGCTGGGCATCAACGGGACACCGGCTTTCGTTGTCGGCAACCAGTTGGAACCGGGTGCGATTAGCGTTGATAGAATACGCGAACTGGTCGCAGCGGCCCGTTAATCCGTTTATTCCACCGGAAGAAGCGAAAAACGGAACCCGTTGCGCACGCCTTGCGTTGACCCCTCGACCATGAGAAACAGGGAAGCCCGCCCCGCGTCGCGGGCTTTCAAGTATGCGCGCATCAATTGGTCGGGATGCCAGATATCGACCTGATTGACCCGGACGATCACATCCCCGGGTTTAAGGTCGATAAGCCGCTCGACGGTCGCGATCTTCTTTTCATCGATTTTCGAGACGACGACACCGACCGAACCCCAACGCAAACCAAATTGCTTGCGTATGTCCGGGGTGATCGCGGCAAATGTCACACCGAACTGAGGAAGGATCGCGAAGCTCTGTTTCGACACGCTCCACGCCTTGGGCCGGGCGGTCGTTTTCAGAACGAATTCAAGCTTTTTACCGTCGCGCACGACAACGGCATCGACCTTTTGTCCGGCTTTCAGGGATCGAACCACGGCAACGATCTGGGCAAAGGTGTCGATATCCTTGCCGCCAAGCTTAACGATCAGATCGCCGCGTAAAAAACCTGCCTTGTTTGCCGGTGTACCGACCGCGACGTCGCGAACCAGCACGCCTTTGACATTATGCTTGCCCAGCGCCTCGATAATTTCGGGCGCCATGCCCTGAACCTGCATGCCGAGGAAGGCGGGTTCGGCATGGACGCCGCCCGACACAATAACGGCGCAAAGAACCATCACGCCAAGGAACAAACGCTTGTTTTTCATGCAACCTAAGCCCTCAACAAGTCGAACCTTCGATAGCCTTAACAACCTTCAGCTCCAGCAACAATGAAAATTCTCCAAGGTCCAGCACCATCCGACGCACAATTCCATTGTCCAACTGCAAAACCTCGATTTCGAAATCCGGTTCGGCATTCTGACCGCCAAGCGGAAAAACGGCCATCCGAACGGGCCATCCGGGCCGCATGGCTAATGGACCAAGGGCTGTCTGGGAGTCGGGTCCGGGCAGCTGCGTCTGCCCGATGAACGCCGTCACCTGCTGTGGTCCGTCAACCGTCGATCCCTCAAAAACAATACGCGGTTCCATGCGTCGTCCGGCACGAGCCGCCTCAATGAGCTTCATCGTGTGGGTCACGGGAAATACGGTTCCCGCCGGAAGTTCAACCGTTTTTGTCTCGGGCGCGGCAAAATCGGCGCGTCCGGGTTTTCCGTCGTCTGAAAGCCGCGCCGAGCCCTTGAAACCCGATTGCCTCTCGCCGGTCGATTGGCGCGAGGCAAAACGGTACGACTTTCCGTCAAGCGCCTCCCAACCGGCGAATCGGACTTCCTGACGAACTGCGACGCCGTTACTCAAACCGATATCGAGGGACAGTTGCTGGGCGAATATCCAGCCGTCGCAGGCCTTTTCAAGCGAGATAATCATCGTCCCGTCGACGGTGGCGACGTTTCCAGCGGCCCGCATATTGTGGAGCTTGGCTTCATAAACCGCCCTGTGCGGTTGAAGCACCACGGTATCCGCCCAAACCTGCCCGGCAAGAAAAACCAAAAGAGAAGCGACTGTTGCGGTCGTTTTTTTCATAAATCGAGGATACCCTTGATGGCATCGGATCGAAAGGCGATCTTGCGAATTTCGCCGTCTCGCTATATCCAATGGCAGAACCTGTGGCAGAACCTGCCGACAAGAAGGCGATTATGCGCGTTCTAAGTGTTTTCGGAACCCGGCCCGAGGCCATAAAAATGGCCCCGGTGGTCAAGGCCCTTGCCAGCACGCAGGGGATGGACGCGCGTGTCTGCGTTACGGCCCAGCATCGCGGGATGCTGGATCAGGTTCTGGGGCTGTTCGATATCCGGCCCGATTTTGATCTGGATATCATGAAAAACAACCAAACCCTGACCGATATCACGTGCGGCGTGTTGCGCGGGCTAGACGATGTTCTCGCTGAATTCAAACCGGACCGCGTTCTGGTTCACGGCGATACGACGACGACGCTGGCGGCCAGTCTGGCGGCGTTCTACCGGCGAATTCCGGTCGGTCATGTGGAAGCGGGATTGCGCACCGGCAATCTCTATGCCCCGTATCCGGAAGAAATGAACCGCCGCCTGACCGACGGCATCGCCGACATGATGTTTGCCCCGACCGAAGGATCGCGCCGGAACCTTCTGGCCGAAGGGGTCAACGAAGACAAGGTTTTCGTCACCGGAAACACCGTTATCGACGCCCTATTGGAGGTGACGGAACGGCTGCGAGCGGACACGTCGTTGGTCGAAAACCTGCAATCTCAGTTCCCATTCTTGGATGAGGGTCGAAAGCTGATCCTGGTCACCGGACACCGGCGCGAGAATTTTGGCGACGGCTTCCAGCAGATATGTTCAGCGCTGGCCCAGTTGGCGGATCGGACCGATGTACAGATTGTTTACCCCGTGCATCTGAACCCCAACGTTCAGGGCCCGGTTTTCGAGATCATCGGAGACCACGCACGGGTGCATCTGCTTGAGCCGCAGGACTATCTGCCGTTCGTCTTCCTGATGGACAGGGCGCATTTGATCCTGACGGATTCGGGTGGCATCCAGGAAGAAGCGCCGTCATTGGGCAAGCCGGTTCTGGTCATGCGCGAGGTGACCGAACGGCCCGAGGCCGTAACCGCCGGAACCGTAAAACTGGTGGGCACCGATGCCGAGTTGATTGTTGAAACGACCCGGCGTCTGCTTGATGACGACGCGGCCTATGGCGTCATGAGCCACGCCCACAACCCCTACGGCGACGGGCAGGCAAGCAAACGCATAATCAAGGAGATCCTTCGTGAAGCTGGCATTTGAGACAGCGTGCGTTATTGGCCTGGGCTATATCGGCCTTCCCACGGCGGCGATCATCGCCAGCCGTGGCGTGAACGTTATCGGCGTCGATATCAACCAACGGGCGGTCGAGCTGATCAAAAAAGGTGAGATCCATATCGTCGAGCCCGATCTGGACACCCTGGTCAATGGAGCCGTGGCCACCGGCAAGCTGAAAGCGACCAACGAACCCGGCCCGGCGGACGTGTTTATCGTCGCCGTTCCAACGCCGTTTACGGATGGCAACAAACCTGATTTGAAATACGTGCGCGATGCGGCTGAAGCCATTGCGCCGGTCCTGAAAAAGGGTGATCTGGTCATCATCGAATCGACCTCGCCGGTGGGGACCACCGAGCAGGTATCCGAGTGGCTGGCCGAACTGCGTGACGATCTGACATTCCCGCACAAAGCCGGGGAAGAGGCCGACGTCTGCCTCGCCTACAGCCCGGAACGGGTATTGCCGGGACGTATTTTGATCGAACTGGTGCGCAATGACCGGGTGGTCGGCGGCATGACCCCGCGCTGCGCCGAACGCGCCGCCGAACTATACCGCATGATCATTGAGGGCGAATGCTTCGTGACCAGCGCGCGAACAGCCGAGCTGGTAAAATTATCCGAGAACGCCTTTCGCGACGTTAACATCGCGTTCGCCAACGAACTCTCGCTGATTTGCGACCGCCTGGACCTTGATGTCTGGGAGGTCGCGGAACTGGCCAATCGTCACCCGCGCGTTGAAATCCTCAAGCCCGGCCCCGGCGTCGGCGGGCACTGTATTGCGGTCGATCCGTGGTTCATCGTCGATTCGGCGCCCGAGGAAGCCACGTTGATCAGGACGGCACGCAACGTGAATGACGGCAAACCGGGGCGCATCGTGGCCAACGTTCTTGAAGCCTGCGAACGTTTTGCCGAGCCGCGCGTCGCCTGTCTGGGCCTTTCCTATAAGGCCGACATCGACGATTTGCGCGAAAGCCCGGCGGTGGAAATCGTACGCCTGATTGCCGAGGGCGCCACCGACGTCGCCGCCGTCGAACCCCACGTTAGCGAACTGCCGAAAGCGCTGGCCGGTTCGGGCGTCGAACTGGTCGATCTGGACAACGCCCTGGATGGCGCGGACATCGTCGTCCTTCTCACCGACCACAAGGAATTCAAGGCCATGGACCGCCAACGTCTGGCCGGAAAAATCGTCTTCGACACGCGGGGAATTTGGCGATAGGGAGGAAAAAAAGGTGACGCTCGGCAACATGAACGGACAGGTGGTTTTGGTGACCGGCGGGGCTGGTGGCATTGGCACGGGAATTTCCAGGAAAGTTGCCGAAGCCGGGGCCCGCGTGGTTCTGATCGGTCGGCGAAGTGCCGAGGAATTGCAGGCGGCCGCCGACGCCCTTCCGGGAAACGGCCATTGGGGGGCCAGTGTTTCGGTCGAGGACAGTGCGGCGCTGACCGCGCTGGCCGACGAAATCGAGAAAAAATATGGACGCCTGGATATTCTGGTGAACAACGCGGCGATTACAAAGCAGATCGCGCACGACGATCTGGACGCCCTTGATGACGATTTCATTGATCAACTCTTCCGCGTCAACTGGCGCGGCTCGTTCGCCTGCGTTCGCGCCATGCGGCGGCTTCTGGAAGGCGGCGACGGCGGCGTCATCTTCAATGTTTCCTCCGCCGCCAGCAAAAACGGGATGGGAAGCAACATTGCCTATTGCGCATCCAAGGCAGCCATCAACACCATGACTGTTTCGCTGGCGCGCGTTCTGGCGCCGAAGGTTCGGGTGTTCGCCCTGTCGCCGGGTTTTGTAGATACTGGATTCGTTTCCAGCGATCCGGCCTGGGTCGCGGCCCGCAGCAAGGCAGGCGTGATGGATACCGCCGTTCCCGTGGAGGCGCTCGGCGAAGCAGTCGTCGCCCTAACCACGGGCATGGCCTACAGCACGGGATGTTTCGTGCCGGTGGACGGGGGCCGGATTTAGCACCGTTTTCCGGGCGTGATCGAATAAATTCGCGCTTTGTATATGTGCCAATATACATTTGTATCCATTGAAAACGCTCGGGTTTAACCACAAAAAATATATGGTTTTTCTTGCTTTGATGAGTCTTTCCTAATATGTATACATTCTAAACAAGGATCGACTTCTACAATTAGCCGTCGGCGGAAAACCCGTCGTATACGCCCAAAAAAAACGCGAGTTCGAAGGATATGACAAACAAGCCGGAAACCGGCGCAACGGTGGCAATGCGACTTGCCGGCGTCGTCGTCGCTATCGTCCTCTTATTTTCGTCCGCTCAGGGCTTTGCGGCCCCTTCGCTCGATATTTCGACGAAGGCTCAATCGACTGCGGACCATTCCCAGTTTGATGTTCTGAAGCAGAAGTTTCAGACCGGTCCCGAGGTCACGAAAGCCTGCCTGAGCTGCCACACCAAGGCCGCCAAGCAGCTTCACGAGACCAAGCATTGGAAATGGGAATACAAAAACCCGAAGACGGGCCAGACGGTCGGAAAACGCCATGTGGTCAACAACTTCTGCATCTCGGCGACGCCGAACATCGCGGCCTGCAGCAGTTGCCATATCGGCTACGGCTGGAAGGACGACAGTTTCGACTTCGCGTCCGAGGAAAACGTCGATTGCCTCGTTTGTCACGACACCACGACGACCTATTCCAAAACCAAGCTGCGCGAAGGCGGGAAGCGCAAGCTCAACCTTTCGAAAATCGCACAAAACATTGGCAAAACCAGCCGCGCCACGTGTGGGGCCTGCCACTTCTCGGGCGGCGGCGGCAAGGCGGTGAAGCACGGGGACATGGACCCGTCGCTTAATCACCCGGACTATTTTGTCGATGTTCACATGGATGCCGACGGGCTTAATTTCTCGTGCTCGACCTGCCACACCAGCGACGAACATGAAGTAGCGGGAAGCCGCTATGCGTCGACAGCGGCCGACACGGCCGGTATCGACGTTCCCGGAAAGACGACCGGCGGCCGGGCAAGTTGCGTATCGTGCCACAGCACCGAACCGCACCCGGAAGAAAACCATCCGAAGCTGAATGACCACACCGACCGCGTGGCTTGCCAGACGTGCCACATTCCGCGCCTCTCGCGCGGCGATTTCGCCAACAAGACATGGTGGGATTGGTCAACGGCAACGAAAATGGCGGACGATGGCTCGGTGCTGCACAAGTTCGACGCCGAAGGCCACGAGATTTACAATTCCAAGAAGGGCGACTTCGTTTGGCAGGACTGGGTCAGGCCCGAATACGCCTGGTTCAACGGCACGGTGCGTTACAATCTGGTCGGGGACGAAATCGACCCCAAAAAGATCGTTCCCATCAACATGATCGAAGGCGGCGCGGATGATGCGGACGCCCGTATCTGGCCGTTCAAGGTCATGCGCGGAAAGCAGCCTTACGACTCGGTCAAAAATTCTTTGGTCACCGTGAAGACGACCGGGAAGACGGGGTTCTGGACGACCTTTGACTGGCCGTCGGGCATCGAGCAGGGCATGGCCATTTCGGGCAAGCCCTACAGTGGTAAATTCGGCTTTGTCGAAACCGAGATGCACTGGCCCATCGCCCACATGGTCGCACCGCCCAGTGAAGCGGTGAGCTGCAACGAATGCCACACCAAGGATAGCCTGCTGAAAGACCTGACCGGGTTTTATATGCCCGGCCGTGATTCCTTTGAATGGCTCAGCCAGCTTGGCTGGCTCGCAGCCGCGCTTTCGCTTGCCGGTGTGCTTGTCCATATGGCGCTGCGCATCTTCCTAGGCATGCGCAATGGTCGGAAATGAAGGACAGAGATATGCAGCAAAATAGACTCAGTCGCCGACAAGTCCTGAGCGCGGCGGGCGGTGCGATTGCGCTGGCCACCGTCGGCCTGTCGGCCACCGACACGCTGGCCGGTCCGAAGGAAGCCAAGCAGAAACTGGCGGAAATTACCGGCGGCACAAAGCCCAAGAAGGGACGCGTCAATGTGAAGTTGCCGGCGCTTTCCGACCAGGGGCCGCTGGTTCCCATTCAAATCTCGGTCGATAGCCCCATGACCGATGATGACTATGTGTCGGAGATTCACATCGTCGCGTCGCGCAACACCTCGCCCGACGTCGCCGTTTTCCATTTGACCCCTATGGCCGGAAAGGCCGAGGTCGCCACCCGCATTCGCGTGCGCGAAAGTCAGATCGTGACGGTCGTCGCGAAAATGAACGACGGATCGCTTTATGTCGGCAAGGCGCGCTCGCGCATTGTCGGCGGCGCCGGCGGTTGTGGCTGAGGAAAAGGGATCCAGCAAAATGATTGACGCCCCACGCATCCATGTTCCAAGCACCGCCGAAAAAGGCGAAGTCGTTCGTGTTCGCGCCAAAATCCCGCATCCCATGGAGACGGGTTGGCGGAAAGATCACGACGGCAAAGAAGTTCCGCGCAACCGGATCAACCGGTTCGTGTGCACATTCAACGGAACCGAAGTTTTCTCGGCCGATATGTTCTCGGGCGTATCCGCCGATCCTTATCTCTCGTTCTTCGTGCGGGTTGAGGAAAGCGGAACCGTTGCCTGCACTTGGGAAGCGGACGAAGGAAAAACGTTTAAGCGATCCGCGACGATCAACGTCGCCTGAAGCACATCAACTGACTAGAGGATACGGCAATGAAATTCGCAACTCCGGTACGGCTATTGCTGGTCGCGACCGTCATGTTTTTCGCGGGACAAGCTGCCGACGCAGCCGACGCGAAAAAATTCAAGGCTTTCCATACCATCGTCGATTATGCGTTCATGAAGGATGTCGCAACCATCCCTCCGCGCGCCGACGCTTTGGTTGTCGACTCGCGCCCCGCACGTAAACACGACGGCGGCCACATTCCGGGCACCCTGAATATCTCGGATTCCAAGTTCGCCAAGATGACCGACCTGCTTCCGGCAGACAAAGCCCAGCTGCTGGTCTTCTATTGCCAGGGCGTCAAATGCTCGCTTAGCCACAAGTCGGCGTACAAGGCCGAGAAGCTGGGCTACACCAACGTCAAGGTTTACGCTGCCGGTTATCCCGATTGGGCAAAGAATGGCGGCCTGACCGGTGTCAGCACCAAATTCGTCAAAAAGCTGATCGACAAGAAAACCGACATGCTCCTCGTCGACAGCCGCCCGGCCCGCAAAGCCAAAAAAGGCTTCGTCCCGACAGCGATCATCATTCCGGACAGCCAGTTCAAGAAGATGACCGACAAGCTTCCCGCCGACAAAGGCAAGCTGCTGGTCTTCTATTGTGGCGGCCTCAAGTGCAAGCTGAGCCCCAAGTCGGCTAACAAGGCCATTGCGCTGGGTTACACCAACGTCAAAGTCTATCAGGCTGGTTATCCGGCCTGGAAAAAGGCTTACGGCGCGAAAAAGGCGGCGGCTATCGTGGCCGGACCGGACGGCGACACCATCGCCATTGCTTCCTTCGAAGAAATCCTCAAGAACTCGCCCGACTCCATCCACATCATCGATGTGCGTGACGCCGACGAATTCGCCCAAGGGTCCTTCCCCGGTTCTTCCAACATCCCGGTTGACGAGCTTGAAGCCAAAATCGCCGGACTGCCGTCCGACAAGCCCATCGTCTTCGTTTGCGCCACCGGCGCACGCAGCGGTGAAGCGTTCGATATGGTCAAGATGGAACGCGATGCGCTGAAGGTCTTCTTCCTCGACGCCGAGATCACCCACACCAAGGGTCAGCCCTCGGAAATAAAAGCGGCAAGTTAAGCGCTTCCGCGCATCTTAAGTTGCCCAAGAAAAAGGGGCGGTGCCTATAAGGCCCCGCCCCATTCTTTTGCCCGCAGCTTGTTATTGTTCCCCGGCTGCGTCGGGTTGACCCGTCTTAGCCAAGCAGCGATCCCAGATCGACCGGAACCGGTTCATCCAGTTGCCGCAGTTCGGTATCGACTTCGCTGCCGTTATCGAAGCGCAGCATCACGAACTCGCCCGGCGCACACAGCGCGCAGCGCGGCGCGTGCCAGATGTCGGCGTTGTAATTGACCGCCTGCGCCCCCGTCGCCACGAAGACGATCAGCCCCGAGATATCCGGGTCGCCGCCGGGTGTGGACGGGCAAACGGCGACCAGGGAATGGGTGCCGTTCAGCGGAACGAACGTCTGGTTCGAGCATGAGTGCCGCTCCAGCGCCGAGACTTGCAACGGCGCTGTATCGACCGGAACCCGCATGAACGTCATGTTGGCCTTGGCGTCGTCGCGCAAGTTATCCATGCGGGCGGCGAATTCATCGCGTTGCGGGCCTTCAATGGTGCCCATCAGAACCTGACCGAACGGCTCGAACGCCTCGGGCGTCAGAGGGATTGCTTTGATTGTCATGCAAACATGCTCCTCTTACCGGTAGAAGAACTCGACCGGTGCCATGGGCAGGGCCGGGATGTAGGTGACCAGAAGCAGTACCGTGGTCAGGACCGCGATGAAGTAGACGTTCACCTTGGTCACTTCCCAAACATCGGCTCCGCCCACCGAACAGGCCGTCACCAGCACGCTTGCCACCGGCGGCGTCTGCTGACCGATCGCCAGATTGAGGGTCACGATCAGTCCGAAGTGGACCGGATCGATGCCCATGAGGTTGACCAGCGGCATGACGATGGGAACCACCAGAATGATCGCGGCAGCCGAATGCAGGAACAACCCGACGATCAGGAAAAAGACGTTGAGCAGCAGCAGAATGAGGTACTTGTTCTGCGTCAGTTCGCCGATCTTAGCAGCCAGTTCCTGCGGCACCTGTTCTTCGGTCAGGAACACGCCGACCAAGGCCGACGCGGCAACCAGAACCATCACGGCGGCTGTCTGTACGCCGCCGTCAATCAGGGCCTTCTTCAGGCGGGGAAGGTCCAGCTCGTTATAAATGACGCCGATAATCAGGGACGCCACGACCGCCAGGCCTGCGCCTTCGGTCGCCGTCACAAAGCCGCCGAAGATACCGCCCAGAATGATGACCGGCAGGGTGAAGGCCAGCCAACCGTCCTTGAAGGTGGCCCAAACGCGGGCGGCCTGGAATTTTTCCTCGACCGGATAGTTATGCTTGCGGGCGAACCAGTAGCACAGCGCCATCATCGAGAACCCGCCCATGAGGCCGGGAACAAAGCCCGCCACGAAAAGTTGGACGATCGAGGTCTGCGCCATCACGGCGTAAATGATCATGGGAATGGACGGCGGCAAAACGATTGCCAGGGTCGCGGCCGACGATGAAACGGCGGTCGCAAACGGAAGCGGGTAGCCCTTGCTTTTCATCGCCGGAATAAGGATCGAGCCCAGCGCGGCCACACCGGCCACGGCGGAACCCGAAATCTCGGCGAAGAACATGGACGCCCCGATGGTGACCATCGAAAGGCCGCCCTTTACGAAGCCCAGCAAAGCCGAGGCGAACGAGATCAGGCGCCGCGAAATGCCGCCCGCGTTCATGATGGCGCCCGCGAAAATAAACAGCGGAATGGCGATCAGCGGGAACTTGGTCGCGCCGTCGAACATGACCAGCGCCACGTTCGGCAGCATATCGGGTCCCTGAACGGAAACCATGGCCACGGCGGAAACAACGCCCAAAGCTACGGCAATGGGAACGTTCAGGAAAACCAGGGCGAAAAGCCCGAGGAACATGAAGAAAATGCTCATTATCTCATCGCCCTACACTAGTGTTTCACAAGCACGTCCGCTCGTCCGGTCGCTTCGCGCCAGATTTGCGGCATGTTGAAGAGTTCGGCGATGATGTACAGCGTCGCGCCGATGGGAATGACCGATTGGGTCAGCTGGTACGAAACCTGCGGCAAAGTAACCAGGTAGTCGCCTTCAAGCACTTCCAGCACGACGAAGCCGAAATAAGCCAGCAACCCGAAAAAGCCGAGAACACATGTCTCGGCCACGATTACCGAAGGAATGCGGTACTTGGGCGGCATCGCAGCGACAATGCCGGGCATGCCGATATGGGCGCGTTTCATGGCCCCAAGGGATGCGCCGTAATAGGTCAGCCAAGCCAGCAAGACAGAGGCAACTTCGTCATACCAGTCCAGTGAGTTGCCGCCCCAGCGGAACGCCACACCGATGACGACAATCGCCGCCAGGCTGATCATCAGGAGCATAGTGACTATTTCCAGCACCTTCTCCAAACCGTTGCGCACGCCTTGCATTATTTGGACTCCGAATAATTCACGAGGTTGTTTTGCAAAAAAGGAATTAAGCGGGAACCGCCCCGCCTGATCGCGGCGGGGCGGAAACCCAATTGTGACGTTTCTTATTTACCGAGGGCGATGGCTTTATTGACCAGGTCCGAACCACCCGCGACAGATTTACCGAATTCTTCGTAGATCGGGGCGCTGGCATCGATGAATGCCTGCTTGTCGGCACTGTTAACCGTGATGCCGCCGTCCTTCAGTTCCTTCAGAAGTTTCTTTTCCAGCTCGGCCGCGTACTTGTACACGAACGGCTGCGTATCTTTGGCAGCCTGCTCGACAATAGCCGCTACGTCTGCCGGAACCTTTTTCCATTTCTTGGCGTCAGCAACGATATAGCCCGGCGTGTAGACGTGACCGGTAAGCGACAGGTACTTCTGCACTTCCTGGAAACGGGCACTGGCGATCTGGGCGAACGGATTTTCCTGACCGTCAAACGTGCCGGTTTTCAGGGCGACGAAAACTTCGCCGAACGGCAGCGGTGACGGGTTGGCGCCATAGGACTTGAACATCTTGACGCGCCAGACCGAACTGGGCGTGCGCAGCTTGATGCCCTTCAAATCGGCGGGAACATTGATCGGGCGGGCGTTATTGGTGATGTGGCGGAAACCGTTTTCCCACAATGCCAGGATCTTGTAGCCCTTCTTTTCGGCGGCAGGCGCCAGCTTCGGCCAGAAGATTTCTTTCTCGATCTTGGCCATATGCGCCCGGTCTTTGACCAGATAAGGCATATCGAACATGCCGATTTCATCGACCTTGGAGGCCATGATCGAAGAATTGAGAGCAAGATGGGCGGTGCCCAGCTTGATCTTTTTCAGCATTTCCTTGTCCTTGCCGAGCTGGCCGGCGCCGAACACGGTGACTTTGCCCTTGTCGCCCAACTTGGCGTTGGCGATTTTGGCAAATTCGTTTGCGCAGGCTTCGAAAAGCGAACCGGGCTTACCATTGTGGCCCAGTTTCAATTCATAACCGGCGGCCATGGCGTTAGAGGCGAACGCGCCAGCAAGCACCACGGTTCCCAATACCTTAAGTGAAGTTCCGATTTTCATTGAAGAAATCTCCCTTGCTCATTGTCGTTTCGATTTGTTGGTCCAACGTTTCCGCGCGCCATTTGGGATCGCACTCTTTTTTTGTCCCGAACGCAGTCCTTATTACGAGTCCCCGGGGTAAGTTCGCGGCTTTATTACCCCTGTTTCAAAAAATCCATCGCTGCCTGAACACCGCCCTTGTTGTGCGGGATACCCGCCAACCCTAGGCCCATCTCCACGCCAGAAAGTGTTCCACAAAGCATAATGTCGTTGAAATCGCCCAGATGGCCGATGCGGAAAACCTTGCCCTGCACCTTGCTCAGGCCATTGCCAAGCGACATGTCGAAGTTTTCAAGAATGACTTTTCGCAATTCGTCGGCGTTGAAGCCGTCGGGAACGCGAACCGCCGTCAGGACGCCACTGTATTCGCGTTCGTCCTGACATTGAATTTCAAGACCCCCGGGAATTTCAAGACCCCACGCGCGCACCGCGCGACGCGTCGCTTCTCCATGCCGGGCATGACGGGCGAAAACGGCGTCCAGCCCTTCTTCCATAAGCATGTCGATGGCTTCGCGAAGGCCGAACAGCATGTTCGACGCCGGCGTATAGGGGAAATATCCGGTCTTGTTGGGGCCGACCATGCTGTCCCAGCGCCAGTAGGATTTCGGAAAGTCGCTGCTCTCGGCGGCCTTCATAGCCTTGTCGCTAGTGGCCGTGAAGCCCAGGCCCGGCGGCAGCATCAAGCCCTTTTGCGAACAACTGACGGTGACATCAACGCCCCATTCTTCGTGGCGATAGTCGATGGAAGCCAGCGAGGAAATGGTATCGACGAAAAGAAGCGCCGGATGGTTGGCGCGGTCCATGGCTTTGCGAATTTCGCCGATTCTCGAGGTGACGCCGGTCGACGTTTCATTATGAACGACGCAAACGGCCTTGATCTTGTGCTCGCGATCCTCGGCAAGTTTGGCTTCGACAACATCCGGATCAGCGCCCCTGCGCCAATCACCCGGCACGAATTCGGGGTCCAGCCCCAGGCGTGTCGCCATCTCGTGCCACAGGGTCGCAAAGTGGCCGGTCTCGAACATCAGAACCTTATCGCCGGACGAAAGCGCGTTGGTCAGCGCCGCTTCCCAAGCTCCGGTTCCGGACGCCGGGTAAACGATTACAGGGCCGGTAGTCTTGAAAATCTTCTTCAGATCTTCCAGCAGCGGTCGCGCCATGGCACCGAAATCGGGCCCGCGGTGATCGATGGTCGGCATGGAAATCGCGCGAAGAATTCGCCCAGGCACATTGGATGGCCCCGGGATTTGCAAAAAGTGTCGTCCTGCCTGATAGGCGTTAGGCATACCACCCCCCAAGAAAAAGGTCGTGTCGCATTTTGTTTATGCATAATGAATGCATATTACAATCGTGTTGGCAAGTCCCAAATATTAGAGAACCATAAAATGCTGGAAAAATCCCTTTGTTTCATTAGTATATTGAGAATCAGGGAGCTTTGGGTGCACGACGTACTTCGTAACTGAATATTGCATTCAATATTATATCGTGTATTGTGGACCGAGATGGAAATGAAAGTGACCGTCACTAGAAGGGCTTACGCATGAGATCGGCTTCGGTCCAAATTGGCGATAGCGCACTGGCCGCGCGCTTGCGTCGCGAGATAGAAGGCGACGTGTTGTTCGACCCGTTTTCCAGAGGGCGTTACAGCACCGACGCGTCGATTTATCAGATTGAGCCCATCGGCATCGTTCTTCCGAAAAGCGAACAGGATATCGTGCGCGTTATTCAGATTGCCACGGACCAGGGGGTGGCGGTGCTGCCGCGCGGCGGCGGCTCATCACAAAACGGCCAGGCCATCGGCGAAGCCATCGTCGTCGATACGACCCGATACCTGGATCAGGTCATCGCGTTCAACCCGGAAGAGGCGACGGTCACGGTTCAGCCGGGCATCGTTCTCGACACCCTGAATGGGTTTCTCAATCCGCACGGCGTTCATTTCGCGGTCGATCCCTCGACGTCGAGCCGGGCGACCATCGGCGGCATGGCCGGAAACAACAGCTCGGGCGCCAGATCGATCCGTTATGGGTTAACGGCAGATAATGTTCTGGCCATAGACGCGCTGGTGGCCGATGGAGCCAAACTGCAGTTCGCGGATTCAACGGACCACCCCCTGCTGCAACCGCTTGTCGAAATGGCAGCGCGCGAATCGGATGAAATCGGCCTGCGCTTTCCCAAGGTTCAGCGCCGCGTCGGCGGCTACAACATCGACGCCCTGTTGCCCGGCGGGCCGGGCGCGCAATTGGGCAACCGCGCGGCGCGCCTGCTGGTCGGATCGGAAGGCACGCTGGCCTTTTCGACGGCGCTGAAACTCAAGCTGCACCCCATCCCGACCCATAAGGTCATGGGCGTGTGTCATTTCCCGACCTTCTATCAGGCCATGGATATGACCCGCCATATCGTCGATCTGGGTCCGGCGGCGGTTGAATTGATTGATCACACGATGATCGATCTGGCCCGCGACATCCCGCTTTTCCGACCCATTATCGAGCGTTTCGTCATGGGCGAACCGGCCGCCGTGCTGCTGGTCGAGTTTTCCGGCGACACGCACGAGGAACAACTGGAACTTCTTGCCCGATTGACGGAACTGATGGCCGACCACGGCTTTCCGAACGCCGTCGTCGAGGCCACCGATCCCGCTTTCCAGAGCGACATCACTTCCGTTCGCAAGGCCGGACTGAACATCATGATGTCCATGAAGGGGGCCGGAAAACCGATCTCGTTCATCGAGGATTGCGCCGTTCCGCTGGACGATCTGGCCGAATACACCTCGCGCCTGACCCAGGTGTTTGAGAGCCACGGCACCACCGGGACCTGGTACGCGCACGCTTCGGTCGGTTGCCTGCACGTGCGGCCCGTGCTGAACATGAAGGAAGAGGACGGCGCCATCAAAATGCGCGCCATCGCCGAGGAAGCCTTTGCCGCCGTGCGCGAATACAAGGGGTCCCATTCCGGCGAACACGGGGACGGCATTTCGCGTTCCGAATTCCACGGTTCCATGTTCGGTCAGCGCATGGTGGCCAATTTCGAAACCGTCAAGGACACCTTCGATCCGGACAATCGCTTCAACCCGCACAAAATCGTTCGCCCCTATAAAATGGACGACCGATCCATCATGCGCTACAGGCCGGATTATGCGCCCGCGAAACTGGAAACGGCGTTGGATTGGTCGGACTGGGGCGGTCTGAGCGGGGCCGCTGAAATGTGCAACAACAACGGCGCGTGCCGCAAATTCGAGGCCGATTCCATGTGCCCCTCGTTCCGCGCCACCCGTGACGAACAGCACGTCACCCGCGGACGCGCAAATACCCTGCGTCTGGCCCTTTCCGGGCAGCTTGGTCCTGACGCATTGTTCTCGGACGAAATGTTCGAGACCATGAAACTTTGCGTTAGCTGCAAGGCCTGCAAACGCGAATGCCCCATCGGCGTCGACATGGCGCGCATGAAGATCGAGTACCTGTACCAGCGCGCCAAAAGACGCGGCGTCGATTTGCGGGATCGTCTGGTCGCCTATTTGCCAAGGTACGCGCCGTGGGCCTCACGGTTCGCCGGGCTTCTGAACCTGCGCAACAAAATCCCGCTTCTGGCCTGGATCGGCGAAATAACCACCGGGTTCAGCCGCAAACGTAAATTACCGGAATGGCGGCGTGATCCGTTCCGACCGGAAACCGCAGCCACAGGCCCGGAGGACGGCCGCGAAGTCGTCCTGTTCGGCGATACGTTTAACATCTACTTCGAACCTGAAAACGTGTGTGACGCCGCCGATGTTCTGGCCGCCGCCGGATATCGGGTTCATTTCGCCAAACCGGCGGACGGTGGGCGGCCTTTGTGCTGCGGACGGACATTCCTTTCTGCGGGGCTGGTCGATGAAGCCAAGGCCGAGGCCCGCCGACTGATGGAAGTGCTGGAGCCGTTCGCCCAGCGCGGCATTCCCATTGTCGGCCTGGAACCCTCGTGCCTGTTGACGCTGCGTGACGAATACCCGGCCCTGCTTCCCGGTGCGGCGGCGGACGCGCTGGCGAATAGCGCATTCATGTTCGAAGAATTCCTGGCTGCCGAAATTGATGCCGGGCGGTTGAACCTGCCCCTTGCTCCCATTGACCCGAAAAAAGCGATGCTGCACGGCCATTGCCACCAAAAGGCATTCGGCCTGATGGGCTCGGTAAAAAAAGTCCTGGGGCTGATCCCTGAGCTCGACGTGGAGAGCATCGAAACCAGTTGTTGTGGGATGGCCGGCGCGTTCGGCTATAATGCCGACACCTACGACATCTCCATTAAAATGGCCGAGTCCAAGCTGGCGCCGGCTGTCAGGGAGGCCGCACCATCAACCCTGATCGCAGCGGACGGCACAAGCTGCCGCCACCAGATACACGACACGACGGGCCGGGCGCCGCTGCACGTGGCCCGCATTCTTAAATCCGCCCTGAAAAAACCTGCCCTCAAAACCAAGTCGGAAGATTGAGCCATGCCAATGACACCATCTGAACCGATTACCCGCCAATCCCTGCATGACCAGGTCGTGGACAGGCTTCGCGACATGATCGTCGAAGGCGAGCTTGACCCCAATACCCGCATCAACGAGAAAATGCTGTGCGAGCGGTTTGGCATATCGAGAACCCCGTTGCGCGAGGCCTTGAAAGTGCTTGCCTCGGAAGGTCTGGTCGAATTGATGCCCAACCGCGGCGCGACCGTCGCCTCGTTCACGTCCGAGGACCTGGACGAAACGTTCCCCATCATGGGGGCGCTGGAAGCGTTATCGGGAGAAATCGCCTGCCAGCAGATTACGGATACGGAAATCGCCGAAATTCGGGCGCTGCATTATCAGATGGTCATGCATTTTCAAAAGGGCGAACTTCACGAGTATTTTCAGATCAACAAGGCGATCCACGAGAATATTCTCGCCGCCACACACAACGCAACACTGACCAATATTTACGGCAGCCTCGCGGGCCGCGTGAGCCCGGCGCGTTTTCGCGCCAACATGTCCAAACCACGCTGGGCCGAAGCCGTAGAAGAACACGAAAAAATATTGAAGGCGTTGGAGGATCGCGACGGCCCGACCCTTTCACGCCTGTTGAAGACACACCTCGCTAACAAGCGCGAAACCGTGCGCGAGGCCCTGTTCTCCGATGAAAGGGGTTCGGCGGCTTAGGCCGCCCAGGGGCACGATCCTTCCTGCGCGCAGGAACCGCAAGTCGGCTCTGCCGCCGCCGCGCCCGCACCGGCACCCGAACTGACGCGCGGGGCCATGATCGCCTTGGAAATGCTCGTGTCGCCGCATTGCGGACAAACAAGCGCACCGCCGGCGGATTGTTCATCGTACTGACTACCCGATGCGAACCATTCGTCGAATGCGTGGCCCTTGGAACAGCGAAGACTGTAGACAATCATGGTCGGCCTCTTTTTACTGACTTGATCTTCGATCGTTAGGCGTCGTTCGCCACATCCGTTTCAGCGCCGTCCGCCGTTTGCGCGGCGGCGATCTCCGCCCTCACTTCGTCCATATCGAGGGCCGAGACGCGTGTGACGAGTTCTTCCAGCGCAGACTCGGGAACCATTCCCGCCTGGTTCATCAGCAGGATTTTTTCACGGAAAATAGCCAGTGTCGGAATGGATTGAATGCCAAACTGGGCCGCCAGTTCCTGTTCGGCGTCCGTATCGACCTTTGCAAAAAGAACGTCCGGATGGCTCTCGGATACTTTCTCGAAAATCGGCCCGAACGTTTTGCACGGCTGACACCAGCCGGCCCAGAAATCGATTAGCACGATATCGTTTTCAAGGATCGTATCCTCAAAGGTGTCGACAGTCAGATTGGTGGTCGCCATGGGTCTCTCCAAACAGGATGTGGAATGCCGGATATATATACGTCAGTCGACGGAGGCAAGCTGAACGATGATTTCCGGCTTGGATTGCCTGAGCACCCACACATCACCAAAACCGGCTTTGACCAGATCGGTGCGGGCGTCCGCCCGATCCGCCTTTGCCACGGGTCCGATGGCGACACGGAAAACGTTGCGGCCCTTGGCGCGTCCGGCGAGAACGATGGCGTCAAGCGTGCTCTGGGCGCGGGCGAAGCGTTCGGCATCACCGGCGCGGTGGTAACTGGCGATGATCAGGAATGTCCCGCCTTGGCGTTTGACCAGCGACGCCTCAACGGCGGGTTCAGGGGAGGTCTCTTTGACCGTTGGGACCGGCGGGACTGGCGGGACTGGCGGGACTGGCGGAACCACCGAAACAGAAGCGGTTTCGATAACCGAAACCGGCACCGGCGGAACGGTGGTCTCGGTCTCATCCACATCGCTCGAGGCGGCAAAAAGGGGAGCGTCGTCTTCCTCGACCGTCCATTCCTCAGCCGCCGCGATTTGCGGCTGAATTTCGGTCGGCTCAATTGTTTCATCCGGCATCGGTTCGTCAGCCGCCGCGACGCTCAACGCATCAAGGTCGGCGTTGCGGCAGATATCATCTCCCTTGAGCCCACACCAGATCGCGCAGTCCTTGTTGGCGACAGCGGATATTCCGTGATCGGTAAGGGTCTTATCCGTGGTGATAAACGATACACCGTCAGCCAGAAGCGAGGCGATCTGAATGCCGATGGGCAGGCCGCATCCGCCAAGAACCAGCGGCAAACCGACGGCAGCAAGAAACCTGATTTTTTGTCGCGAAATCGTTTTATCCCCCAAGGCGGTCGGTTTTCATCCCGGACTCTCCGCAAGAATCGCCCACCAACCCTTAACAATTCGGAAAGGCGCAGAGAAATTAGCCGCTGTGAGTGTTTGATTTTCCGCGTCCCAGACGATATTGTCGCGCGTCAAAAAACCTAGGGAGAGAGACAGGGATCATGTTGAAAAAGATTGCCGCTATCGCTGCTGGCGTCGCTGTCGTCGCTACGATGAACAGCCAAGCCGTCGCAAAAACGCTAATCAACGGTATCGACGCCAACTTCCCGCCCTTCGCCTATGTCGACAAGTCCGGCAAGCCGAGCGGCTTTGATGTTGATGCGGTCGATTGGATCGCCAAAAAGATGGGCTTCGAGGTTACGCACCAGCCCGTCGCCTGGGAAGGGATTATCCCCAACCTGGTCGCCAAGAAGATCGACTTTATCTGCTCGGGCATGACGATCACCGCGGAACGCGCCAAAATCGTCAACTTCACCACGCCCTATTGGGAGCACCGCAACCAGTTCGTCGCCAAGAAGGACAGTTCGATCACCGAACAAAAGATCCTCACCGGCGGCATCACGCTGGGCGTTCAGCAAGGCACATCCGAGCTGAAGTGGCTGCAGAAGACCATGAAGGAAAAGGGCTGGAACTTTAAGTTCCGCATGTATGATTCGGCTCCGATGGCCGTCGAAGACGTTCTTAACGGCCGCATTGAAGCCGCCGCCATGAACGACGCGCCCGCCAAGGACGCGGTCGAGAAGAAGCCGGTCAAGATCGTGGCCGCCTTTGGCGACGTCGATGCCTACGGTTGCGCCACGCGCAAAGCCGACACGGACCTGAAAAAGAAGCTTGATGACGGCTACATCGCGCTTCGCAAGGATCCGTACTGGAAAGAACTGCTCAACAAGTACGAGCCGTAAGATACGTTCCCATCGGGGAACTTAGATGGTTGAAGGCGCGGGCCGACGCTCGCGCCTTCGCCGTGTCATAGGATTAAGAAAGCCGTAGCGGAATGCTCGAATCCTTCGAGGCAATAGTTGACGCCCTGCCCTACCTGCTGGGCGGAGTCCCTGTGACGGTAGCAGCCGTGCTCGGCGGCATGGCGCTGGGGCTGATTATCGGCGTCCCGCTGGCCGTGGCCCAGGTCTACGGCCATCCGTTGCTGGGCCGACTGGCCGGTGTCTACGTGTGGTATTTCCGTGGAACGCCCATTCTCGTCCTTTTGTTTATGTTCTATTTCGGGCTTTTCCCCCTGATGGAACTGAATGTAAATGCCCTGACGGCCACGGCGATTGTGCTGGGACTGGCCAGCGGGGCATACCAATCGCAAATTTTCCGCGGGTCGATCCTGTCACTTTCGGGCGGTCAGTTCCGTGCCGCAAGCGCCGTCGGCATGAGCGACGGTCAAGCCATCCGAAATATTATCTTGCCGCAAGCCCTGCGCCTGTCGCTGCCGGGCTGGTCCAACGAATTTTCGATCCTGCTCAAGGATTCGGCGCTGGCCTACGTGTTGGGCGCGCTGGACATCATGGCCCGCACCCATTTCGTCGCCTCGCGCACGTACGAACACCTCGCCCTTTATGCACTCGCCGCGCTTTTGTACTTCCTGCTGACGTGGGCGGGAGTCCGAAGCCTTCGGGCGTTGGAGCAAAAGGTCGCGATACGCGGATATGGAACAACATAAAATGAACAGTAACACCCAGCCGGTTCTGCGGGTCGAAGGCATCAGCAAGGCCTTTGCCGGAACGCCCATTCTTAAATCGGTCTCACTGAGCCTGAACAAGGGCGAACTGAAAGTGCTGATCGGACCGTCGGGCGGCGGCAAGAGCACCTTCCTGCAGTGCATGAACCACCTGATCGAACCGGACGCGGGCGAACACTTTCTGGACGGCCGCCGCATCAATCCCAAATCCAAGAAGGAACTTTACGGTTTCCGCCAGCAGGTCGGCATGATCTTTCAGGACTTCAACCTGTTCGACCATTTCACGGCGCTGGACAATGTTTCCATCGCACTTCGAAAAGTGAAGGGCATGGCCAAAAAAGACGCCCGGGACCGCGCGTTACAGCAATTGACCAAAATCGGCCTTGGCGACCGGGCGGATCACTTTCCGGCGGAACTGTCGGGCGGACAGAAGCAGCGAGTCTCCATTGCTCGGGCGCTGGCCATGGACCCACAGGTCATCTTGCTGGACGAACCGACGTCGGCGCTCGATCCGCAGCTGGTCGGCGAGGTTCTGAACGCCATCCGTGATTTGCGTGACGCCGGAATGACCATGGTCATGGCTACCCATCAGGTCGGTTTTGCCCGCGCCATCGCCGACGAGATCGTCTTCATGCAGGATGGCGAAATCATTGAACAGGGGGCTCCGGTCGAACTGCTGGCGCCGGGGTCGGGCACGCGGGCTCTCGAATTTTCCAATCACCTGGCCGATTTGTAGGCGGATACGTTGGAAACTTTCCCCTTCATAACCGAAGTCGTTATTCCGGCCCTGAACGACGGTCTGGCGCTGAGCATCGAGTTGATCGTGCCGTCCGCCATGATCGGCCTGTTGTTGGGCATCATCGTCGGCAGCCTGCGCACCCACGCGCCACGCTGGCTGATGAAAATTGCCGACGCCTACGCGGCCCTGTTCCGGGGAACGCCGCTGGTGCTGCAACTTTTCTTTATCTATTACGGTTTCCCTAAATTCGGGATTTCCCTGGACCCCTACGGCGCCGCTTTGGTTGGTTTCACCCTGTGCAGCGGGGCCTATCATTCCGAATATATCCGCGGCAGCCTGCTGGCAACGAAGCAAGGTCAGTACCGGGCCGCCGACGCGCTGGGGTTCAGCACGTTCAAAACGCTGGTGTGGATTGTCGTGCCGCAGGCCGTTCGCCGTGCCCTGCCCGGCTGCGGAAACGAAATCATTTACCTGATCAAGTATTCATCGCTGGCCTATGTGGTCACCTGCATGGAACTGACCGGCCACGCCAGAGAAGTGGCGGCGCAAAGTTTCCGCTTCACCGAAACGTTTTTCGTCGTCGGCCTCTATTATCTGGCCATCGTGACGGTCGCGACCTTCATCCTGCGGCACCTTGAAAAGCGTCTCCGCATCCCCGGTTTTGGCGTCGGTTGACGGAATAAAACGCTATCGAAGTACCGGCCCGTGGATCGGCCCAATCCCTGTTGGGCGTCGTCGGCGCTATCCTGTTCGACGTTTGGAAACTCGCCGCCGCTTGGGCCGTCCGCCCGTGACAGCCACCGAATGGGTTTTGGCGAGTTGCTCGACTTTGGCATAGAACAGGTTCAGATGCTCGCGCATGACCCGCCGCGCGCCGCGTCCGTCGTTCTTTTCGACGCAATCGATAATGTCCTCGTGTTGCTCGAAGATAAGATCGATATGGGCCGAGCTTTCAATGGTTGAATAACGCACGCGGTCGAGTTGAAGTTTTGCCGCCTGAACCGGTTTGATAACGCCGATACGTCCACTTATTTCAATCAACCGGCAATGAAAAGCGTCACCCTCGGTAAGGAACCCATCAAAGTCGTCGGCACCAATCAGCGCCTTTTGTTTCCTGAAGATTTCCCGCAGCCCTGCAGCGTCTTCCTCCGTCGCCCGGCGCGCCGCCAAAAATACCGTGGCACATTCCAGGCTTTCGCGGATCAAGTGTGCGTCTTGCACGGCATCCAGGTCGATGGGCGAGACGTAGGTCCCCGATTTGGGAACGATAAATACCAGGCCGTCCTCGGACAACCGGATCAGGGCTTCGCGAATTGGCGTCCGGCTGACGCCCAACTCTTCGGCAAGCATCTTTTCCGACAACGCCGCTCCGGGCGCGAATCGAACCTGCGCGATTTCTTCACGCAATACCGCATAAACCTGCGCTCCCGTAGGTCTTTGCGAATCGATTAACGCGGAAAGTTTCTCTTTATTCATATCTCGTACCATACCAAAACATCCATCAGGACGCATACTATTTTTTTTACTCTCATAATTTTCCTTATTTTTCAAAGAATTAAATTCTCATCAGAAAATACCCTAACGCTGTTATTGACAATATTTTCCGCCATCATGTATGGTAGTTATCGAAACATGTATGGTAGATGCCGTTTTCGGGAGAGGCGCGCACAAATTCCGGATCGTTGAAAAACCGGGGCCGCTGAAACCCTTTCCGCCATACGACGACGGATACGAAAAAGACCAAAAAAGAGCCAAAACGAATCGCAAAAGGGGAAAGCGATGTTCGTGCAAGCTGAGGTCGTCCACAAACTCAATCTCGTACGCGGCCTGATGGCCGATCTGGGCCTCGGTGGCGTCCTGTTCCGCAAACAGGCCAGCTTCGCATGGTTAACCTGCGGCCGGCGCAATCTGGTCGGTATCGCGACAGAGCTCGGCGTCGCTTCGGTTCTGGTCACACCCGATAAGCAATACGTTCTTTGCAACAATATCGAGGCGCCCCGTATTCGCGAGGAAGAGTTCGTTGAGGACATGGGGTACGAAATTCGCTCCTGGCCCTGGTTTGAGGACAAGGAAGCCGCCTTCGCCCGTCAACTCTCTGGCTCAGGCGACCTTGGTTGCGACGACGCCTTTGCCGATCTATCCAACATCGGCGGCGACCTTGCAAAATTACGCTGGGCCTTGACGAGCTGGGAAGTCGGACGCTACCGCGAATTGGGTTTCATGGCGGCCCATTGTCTGGAGGATGCGGCGAAGACGATCCGTCCCGGCGACAAGGAATGCTCCGTCATCGGCCGTTTGGCCAACCGGCTGTGGGACAACGGTTACGACTACATCACCACCTTCTGCGCCGCCGATGACCGCATCGCATCCTTCCGCCATCCCATCGCCACCGAACGGCGTATCGAAAACCGCGCCATGCTGTGCTGCAACGTACGCCGCTGGGGTCTGATTGTTTCCTTCACCCGCTTCGTCCAGTTCGGAAAAGTTCCGGACGACCTTCGCCGCCGCTATGACGCCAACGTCTATATCGACTGCGTCATGATGGCCAATACCGTTCCCGGTCGGCCCGCAATCGAACCCTTCAGGAAGGGTTTGGACGCCTATAAGGAACGGGGCTTCGAAAAAGAATATGAACTGCATCACCAGGGCGGCTCCATCGGCTATGCGGGCCGCGACTACAAGGTTGGTTTTCAAACCGACGCGGTCATTCAGGAGAGCCAGGCGTTCTCGTGGAACCCGTCGATCTCGGGCTCGAAAAGCGAGGACGTCATGTTGGCGACCATGGACGGACCCGAGATGCTCACGCCTCCCGTCACCTACCCGACCATGATGGTCGAAGCGGACGGGTGCGTATTCCGGCGACCGGACATTCTTGAAATGTAGGGAGCCCAAGAAGTGCCCTCACAGGCATCAGGTTAATGTCACTTCAATCAAGAGGAGGAAATGACGCATGAAAAAGTTACTAGCAGTAACTGCCGTGGCGGCCGGGCTTTTCGCAAGCGTGGCGTCCGCGGACGACTATCCCAATCGCGAAATTGAACTGATGATCCCATGGGGCGTCGGCGGATCGACCGACATCGTCTTCCGCACCATGCTGGGCGTCTTGCCGAAGTACCTAAAAGAGCCGGTGATCATCGTCAACCGCCCGGGCGGCGGCGCGGTTCCGGGCTACACGGAAGCCATGACGAAAAAGAAAGACGGCTATTACACGTTGGCTTGGGCGACGGCATCAATCACCAAAACCCACATGACCAACACGCCTTATAACGTCGGCACGTTTGAACCGATCATCAATATCGTTACGTCGCCGTGCTGGATTTTGGTCCCCGGCAATTCACCGTACAAAACCCTGGGTGACCTGCTTGCCGATGCCAAAGCCAGGCCCGGCAAGGTCAATCTGGGTAACGCGGGCGCCGGCGGTGGCACCCACATGATCGCATTGGCCTTCGAAAAGGCCGCGGGCGTCAAGTTCAACCACGTTCCGCATAAGGGCGGCGGCCCAACCGTCATCGCAGCGGTCGGTGGCCACGTCGATGCCATCAACGTCGGCCCGCCGGAGGGTGTCGGCCAAATTGCTTCCGGCGATCTGCGCGCCCTCGCGATGTTCTCCAAAGAACGTATTGCCGCGTTCAAGGATATTCCCACGGCCAAGGAACAGGGCGTTAACTTCTTCCTTAGCCAGTGGCGCGGCCTTGCGGCTCCCAAGGGCACGTCCCCGGGGAAAATCAAAGTTCTCCATGATGCGATCAAGAAGACCATGGACGACCCCGCCTTCCAAAAACTCGCCAAAAAGGCGGGCATGATGCTGAACTACATCGGCGGAGCGGAATTTGTCGACCATGTCAAAAAGCAGGACAAGTTCTACCAAGACCTCATTAAAGCCAACAAGATGGGCAACAAGTACAAGTACTAATCGCCTCTCGCTGTGACCCGGTGCGGCGGGACCCTCCCCGCCGCACCATTTTTCGTTCGGAGACCCCGCATGTTGAACAAGGATGCCGTTATCGGCGTCGTTTTAATGAGCGTCTCGGCCGTTTTTTTCGGCGTGACCTGGACATTTCCGATCCAGGGACAGTACGTCTCTCCCGCCGTTTTCCCGCGCTTCGTCAGCGCCTGCATGCTCATCCTCGCAGGTATTCTGGTGGCGAGAAATGTTAAGGTCCCGTCTAGAACCGAAACCGAAGAGCGCGGTTCAGACAACACGGGCGTGGCCGGAAAAGTTCGGTCGTTCGTCCTCGGCAATTCGCTCTTCTTCCTTTTCGCCATCATCGCTTTTGCCTATACGCGGGTTATCGACTATGTGGGGTTTATTCCTTCCACGTTGTTCCTGCTTGCGGCCACGGTCTTTCTGTTCAAAGAGAGGCGCTGGCACGTCATCGCCTTGGTGTCGGTCCTTGGAACGTCGGTCTATTACTATGTGTTCCGCATCATTTTTAAGGTTCCTCTTCCACGGTTTGACTTGTTTTAGCCCGCCCAGACGCGGCTCAAAGGGTATGCGGCTCAAAGGGTATTGAGAATGGAAGCTTCAATCATTGACGGGTTTATGTTCGTTCTCGACCCGGCGCACTTCATCTTCTTGTTTATCGGCGTCGCAGGCGGGATCATCGTTGGCGCGTTGCCGGGATTGACAGGTTCGGTCGGCATCATTTTGTTGCTGCCGTTTGTCTTCTACGTCGATCCGTCGACGGCGATGGTCATGCTGTGCGGGATGTTCTGCGGTGCTATTTACGGCGGATCCATTTCGGCGATTTTGATCAGCACCCCCGGCACGCCCTCGGCCGCCGCCACCCTTCTGGATGGCTACCCCATGGCCCGCAAGGGCGAAGCCGGGCGCGCCATCGGAATCGCAACCATCGCTTCGACGTCGGGCGGAATTATCTCTACCTTCTGTTTGATGTTTCTGGCCCCGCAATTGGCGGCGTTTGCCTTGCGTTTCGGCCCGGTGGAATACTTCGCCCTGATGGTTTTCGCCCTGACCGTCATTGCCAGTGTTTCGGGCAATTCTCTGGTTAAGGGATTGATCAGCGGCGTGTTCGGCCTGATGATCGCGTTGGTCGGCATCGACCCGATGACCGGCATGCCCCGTTATTCGTTCGATATTCCCAACCTGATGATAGGATTCAGTCTGCTGCCGGTGCTGATTGGCCTGTTCGCCATCTCGCAGATTTTCGTGCAGTTGGAGGAACGGGCCAAGGGCGTCGTCGCCGTCAAACAAAAAATCGGAAAAGTCCTGCCCGGTTGGCGAGAGGTGCTGCGGCTGTTCAAGGTGATTATTCCGTCGTCGTTCCTGGGCACGGCAATCGGTGTCATTCCGGGGACCGGCGGCGCCATCGCTTCATTTATGGCCTACAACGAAACCAGGCGTTTTTCGAAGGACCCGGATTCCTTCGGCACCGGGAACCCCGCCGGCGTGGCGGCACCCGAGGCCGCCAACAACGGCACCACGGGCGGCGCAATGGTGCCGCTGTTGACGCTCGGCGTTCCGGGCGACGTGGTCACTGCCGTCATGCTGGGCGCCTTGATGTTGATCGGCGTGCGGCCCGGACCGCTGCTGTTCACCGAGCATCCGGACATGGTTCAAGCCATCTTCGCGGGCCTTTTGCTGGCCAATGTGCTGATCCTTCTTCTGGGAATCGTGAGCGTACGAGTGTTCCCGTTGGTGTTGCGCATCCCTGAGGCGATCCTGTTTCCGCTGATCCTGGGGCTGTGCTTCATCGGGTCCTATGCGCTGGGCAACACAACCTGGAACATGATGATCGCACTGATCTTCGGCATCATCGGTTACGGCATGAAGAAAACGGGGTTCCCTGCGGCACCTGTGATTTTGGGGGTCATTCTGGGCCCCATCGCCGAGGACGAATTGGGGAAGGCACTGATCACAAACTACGGCGAGTGGTCGACGCTATTCCAATCGCCGATCGCATTATTCTTCTATGCGATCTCGATCGCTTCCGTCACCTATTCGCTGATGCGCGACCGCGCGGCACGGAAAAAGGCCCAGGGGGCCGCTTAACCCAAGGGACCGCTAAACAAGGAGTCGACAATCATGACATACGGATTCGGAATCATCGGCACCGGAACCATCGGCCCTTTCCATGCGCGCGCGATTCAGACGTTGGACGATGCCCGGTTCGTCGGCGCGTATGACGCAAACGCGGACAGCCTAGCCACATTCGGCAAAAGCTTTCCCGGAAAGCTCTATTCCGACCTGCAAAGCTTGGTCGACGATCCGGAGATTTCCATCGTCACAATCTGCACGCCGTCCGCCCTGCATGTGGAACCTGCCTTGGCAGCCATCGAGGCGGGCAAACACGTGATCATCGAAAAACCACTGGACGCAACACTAGAGCGCTGCGACCAGATTATCAGCGCGGCCGAAAAAAAAGGCGTCGTCGCCGCCTGTGTTTTTCAGAACCGCTTCATCCGCGGTGCGAAAATTCTGAAAGAGGCAATCGACCAAGACCGTTTCGGCCGATTGGTGTTGGGCGACGCCTATATCAAATGGTTCCGCAGTCAGGAATACTACGACGGCCGCGCAGCACGCGGAACGTTAGCGCTCGATGGCGGCGGCGCGCTGATGAGCCAGGCCATCCACGCCATCGACCTGCTTCAGTGGTACATGGGCCCGGTGGAATCGGTCTACGCCTATGCCGACACATTGGGACACGAGAGATTGGACTTCGAAGACGTCTCCGTCGCCGTACTGCGTTTCGCGAGCGGCGCCATGGGCGTGATCGAGGGCTCAACGGCGGTCTATCCCGGCTTCTTCAAAAAGATCGAGATTTCCGGCGTCGGCGGCTCGGCGGTCCTGGAAGAGGAAAGCATCACGACCTGGAGCTTCGCCGAGGAAACCGACAAGGACGAGGCCATCCGGGAGGAATTCCGCGACCAGGGCGACAGCGGCGGGGGTGCTGCCGACCCGACAGCCATCGATTTCCGTCTGCACGCCGCCCAGTTCCAGAATCTGATGGAACATCTGGACGGCAAGGCTGAACTGCTGGTCGACGCCAAAGAAGCGCGCAAAGCGGTAGAGATTATCCTCGCCATCTACGAAAGCGCCGACACCGGCAAGCCCGTGCGGATTAACGGGTAGGATCGGCTGATTCGCTCCGAAATATTAATTATTCGCATTTGATGTTAGCTGTTGGCACGCTGGAATAAAGCCAATAGACTTGGCCCAACAAGATAATTTGTTGGATAATAACCAACGTCAAAAAACACGGACGCGAAGAATATGAGCGCGAAGCAACAAGTTACCGACGAGGGGTCGTCACGACCTGTCGCGTCGGGGCGCGAGAAAACCCTCGATAACGATTTCGAAATAGTGGCCCGCGAGGATCTCTCGGAGGTTACCTATTTGCTCGAAGTCCGCCATCCGATGATGGCGAAAGCGGCGCAGCCGGGGCAGTTCGTTATTGTGATAGCCCACGAGGCTGGCGAACGCATCCCGTTGACCATCGCCGATTTCGACCGCGACAAGGGAACCATCACCCTGGTCATTCAGGCGGTCGGCAAAACCACCCAGGAAATGCAACGGATGTGCACGGTGGGCACCCGGCTTCTTGGCATGGTCGGACCCATGGGCATTCCCAGCCATATCGGGCATGCCAAAAAGGTCGTTTGCGTTGGCGGCGGACTGGGCGTTGCGCCCGTATTTCCGCAGGCGCGCGCCTTTAAGGAAAGTGGCGCCTACGTGATCGGCATCGTCGGCTTCAGGTCCAAGGACCTGATTTTCTGGGAGGACAAGTTCAAAGAACACTGCGACGAATTCATCATCTGCACAGACGACGGGTCAGCCGGGATGAAGGGGATGGTCACCGACGGCATCAAGCTGGCCATGTCCAATCATCCGGATATTGAAGAACTGGTCGCCATCGGCCCGCCGATCATGATGAGCGCCTGCGCCGAAACGACCCGTTTCGCCGGCATCAAAACAAGCGTCAGCCTGAACCCGATCATGGTCGACGGCACCGGAATGTGCGGCGGCTGCCGCGTGATGGTCGGAAGCGACATGAAGTTCGCCTGCGTCGACGGGCCGGATTTCGATGGCCACCTTGTCGATTTCGAAGATCTGATGGTGCGCCTGCGAAGGTTTACAGCAGAAGAAGATCTGGCCATGAAGAAATGGTCCGACGACTGCCGAATGATGAAGGCCAAATGAAGAAGGTTTGACTCTTTTATGGCAAAAAGAACCCTAAGAACAATTCCGCAGGAACGGGCCCCCATGCCTGTTCAGGACCCGTTGGAACGAGCGCGGAATTTCTCGGAAGTGGCGCTCGGTTTTTCTCTGAAGAGCGCGCTTGTCGAATGCGCCAGATGCCTTGAATGCGAGGAACCGGCCTGTATTCCGGCCTGCCCCGTCAGCATCGACATTCCCGGCTTCATCCGCAAGGTCGGCGACGAGGACTATCGCGGCGCTTTTGACCTCTTGAGCGACGCCAACCTGCTTCCGGCGATCTGCGGCAGGGTCTGCCCGCAGGAAGACCAGTGCGAGGGCGTCTGCCCGGTTGGCGAAGATGAACTGGAGCCGGTGGCCATTGGCCGGCTGGAACGCTGGGTCGGCGACCTGGCCATCGAGAAGGGCTGGAGCAACGTGCCCTATATCGAACCCAACGGTTTCAAGGTCGGCATCGTCGGTTCCGGTCCCGCCGGAATGGCCTGCGCCGCCGACATGGCCAAGGCGGGCTGCGATGTCACGGTTTATGAAGCCTTCCATCATCCTGGCGGCGTTTTGCGCTATGGCATCCCCGAATTCCGCCTGCCCAATGACGTGATTGACGCTGAACTGGCCAGCCTCGCCAAACTGGGCGTCAAAATCGAGTGCAACACCCTGGTCGGTCGGCTCTTCACCATTGAACAGATGTTGGACGAGATGGGCTTTGACGCCGTCTTCATCGGAACTGGTGCGGGCCTTCCCAAGTTCATGGGCATTCCCGGCGAATCCCTGAACGGGGTGCTTTCAGCCAACGAACTTCTGACCCGTTGCAACCTGATGGGGGCCGGTGATTTCCCCAACCACGACACGCCGTTGCATCTTGGCAAAAGGGTCGCGGTCGTCGGTTCGGGCAATACGGCCATGGACGCCATGCGCGTTTCCCTGCGCCTGGGCGCCGAGAAGGTCTATTGCGTCTATCGCCGCACCCGCGAAGAAAGCCCAGCGCGGCTGGAGGAATTGCACCACGCCGAAGAGGAGGGCATCGATTTCCAGTGGCTGACGGCCCCCGTTGAAATTCTGGACGGCGGCGACGGCAGCGTTCGCGCCATGCGCTGCATCCGCATGGAATTGGGCGAACCGGACGATTCTGGAAGACGCCGCCCCGTTCCCATTGCCGGAAGCGAGTACGAGTTCGAAGCCGACATGGTGGTCTACGCCATCGGCACCCAGGCCAACCCCATTATCGGCCAGACGGCGAACCTGCGCATGAACAAGTGGGGTTACATCGACGTCGATGAAAACCTTGCCACGTCCATGGCCGGGGTCTTCGCGGGCGGCGATATCGCCACCGGTGCTGCCACCGTCATTCTGGCTATGGGGGCCGGACGGCGCGCCGCGCGCAGCATGAAGGCCTATCTGGGAATTCGTGATAGCGAAACCGTTTATTCCGGGCAGACGGAAGAGCATACTGGTGAACTGTTTGGAATTGCCGACGGCGAAAGAAATTTCGCCCGTATCCGACTTGCAGAATAAGGGCCGGACATGAGCACACAGACACAGCAAAAAACGCCGCAAAAACCAACGCGGCGGAGCGCGCCAAAAAAGAGTGCGCAGGCTGTCAAGCCGGTGGAAACCATCGCCGGACATGTTGTCGAAATCGTCAGCGATTCGGGAGAAGGCGCGCAAAGGTGTGGCCAGTCTTTCGCCTCGCTTGCCGCGCGCGCCGGAAACGGCATCTGGACCGTCGAGATCATCCCCGCTGAAATCCAGCCTCCGGCGCGTAGCGTTGCCGGGGCCAGCGGAAACCGAATTCGTCTGGCGACCGGGCCGGTCACCAACGGTGGCGACGAGGCCAATCTGGTTGTCGCCTTCAACGAGCAGGTACTGCTCGGCCGGGTCCGGGCGGGCGAGCTAAGCCCCGGCTGCATCATCCTGATTGAAAACAAATGGCGCACCGACCCCGACCCGGAGGTTGCCGCGTCCTACGCGCTGGTTCACGACGAGTTGGTGGCGAGCGGCTATCGGGTGCATGAAATCCCCATGGAGGTGGAGTGCCTCAAATATGTCGCCAATGCGCGGCGCGGCAAGAACATGTTCGTGCTCGGCATACTGTGCAATATCTACAGCTTTGACGTTCAGGACGGCCGCGATCAGGTTGCGCGAATTTTCGCCAAGAAGGGCCGCAAGGTTATCGACCCCAACATCGAACTGCTTGATGCCGGTTTTGCCTGGGCGCAGGCAAATCTGGGAATTCGGTATCACGTCCCGGCGGAAAAAAGTACCGTCCAGCAGGTAGTGATGAACGGCAACATCGCGCTGGCGCTTGGCGTCATGGCGTCGGGCATTGAAGTTTGCTCCATGTATCCGATCACGCCCGCGACCTCGGCCTCGCATTACCTGAGCGATATATTCGAAGGCGTCGGGTGCCTGGTCCATCAGGCAGAAGACGAGATCGCCGCCTGCGCATTCGCCGTGGGTTCGTCCTATGCCGGAAAATGCGCCATTACCATCACGTCGGGTCCCGGCGTTTCGCTGAAACAGGAAGTTCTTGGCCTAGCCGTCATGGCGGAAATTCCGCTGGTCGTCGTCAATGTCCAGCGCGGTGGCCCCAGCACCGGCCAACCGACCAAGATGGAACAGGGTGACCTTTTGTCGGCCTGCTTCGGCGGCCACGGAGACGCGCCCAAGGTGGTTCTGGCGGCTTCTTCCATCGAAGACTGCTTCTACTCGGTCATTACGGCACGAAAAATCGCCGAGACCTTCAACATGGTCGTTTTTGTGCTGACCGACGCCAACCTCGCCACCGGCCAGCAGCCCTTTATCCGGCCCCAGTTCAGCGAGGAATGGCTGGCCCCGCCCATCGACCAAAGCGCCATCCCCGACGGCGTCAAGCCCTATGACTGGGATGCCGAAACCGGCATCGCGCGGCGTTTTATTCCGGGGCAGCCCAACGGCATGCACTGTCTGACCGGACTGGCCCACGACCGCGACAGCCACGTCGCCTATGACGCCGACATCAACGAGGAAGGGCTTCACCACCGCAGCCTGAAATTGGCCGCGTTCCAAAAAACCCTGAAGACTCCGCCCGTCTTCGGCGACGAAGAAGGCGACATGCTGGTTTTGGGATGGGGCAGCACACGAGGCGCCATTGAGGAGGCCGTAACCCGGCTGCGCGAGGAGGGCCACAAGGTTTCTTCGCTGCATTTCACCTTCATCCAGCCCCTGCCCTCGGGCATCAAGGAAATACTCCAGCGGTTCAAGAAAGTGATCGCCATTGAAGCCAGTTGGGCGGATCAGCCCGATGGCGGGGCCATCACCGAGGACAATCGCCGTTATTCCAATCTGGCGTGGATTCTGCGGGCTCGCTATCTGGTTGATATCGATTGCTGGAGCGAGGTGCGCGGACAGCCCATCAAGCCGGGAACCATTACGCGGGTCGTCCGCGAGAAACTGCTTGGGAAGGGGTCAAAATCATGACCGCCCCGATTACCGATAGCCTGTTGCGACTGGTTGAAGAGCAACACACCATCGAGGATTACCAGAGCGACATCGCTCCGCGCTGGTGTACCGGCTGCGGCGACAACGCCATCCTCACCGCCGTCCAGCGCCTGTGCCGCGATGAACAATTGCCCCTTGAAAAGGCCGTGTTCGTGTCGGGTATCGGCTGTTCCAGCCGCCTGCCCCACTATATGAACGGCTACGGGTTTCACGGCCTGCACGGCCGCGCCCTGCCCATCGCCGAGGGGGTCAAAATCCGGCGGCCGGACTTACATGTCTTCGTCACCATGGGCGACGGCGACTGCTGTTCCATTGGCGCGGCGCACTGGCTGCACGCCGTTCGCTACAACATGAACATGACCGTCATTCTGCACGACAACCAGATTTACGGCCTGACCAAGATGCAGGCCTCGCCGACCTCGCCGCGCGGGCTCAAAACCAACACCAGCCCCCGGGGCTCGTATCTGGAACCGATCAATCCGCTGAACGTAACACTGGGCATCGCCAACGTATCGTTCGTCGCCCAGGCCGTGGATTGGATACCGGACATGCTCTACGACGTTATTTCCAAAGCTTTCCACCACAAGGGCTTTTCCTTCGTGCGGGTCATGCAGCGGTGTCCGGAGTTTCTGTCTTCGCGTTTTGATGAATGGCTTCAGGACCCCATGCGCACCAAGCTGCTGGTCCACGAAAACGGGCTTGAGCTCAATGCGCAAGCGGCAGCGGTTTACAAAAATCAGGAGGAACACGACCCGCTGGATATGGACCGGGCGCGCGAAATTGCAGGGGCGACCGACACCATCCCCGTGGGCATCCTGTATCACGATCCGAACGTGCCGTGTTACGACGACATCCGCAGCCCCGAACGCCCACATACGGCCGCCGGAGTGAAGCGCGCGCTGGATTTCGAATTCGATAAATTCACCATCGGGGCCAACGAGTAATCGGACCTCGATGAAAAAAAGAGAGAGCGGATAAACCCGGGAACGCCAAGGTTATGAAAATGGATTTGAAGGAACTCGTCGGATTCCGTCTGAGCGGCAATTGGTCCGGCGGCGACATGGCCAACATGGGCAACATGGGCGACGTTTCGAGCCAATCCATGGTTCCCGTACTGTTTGCCGGATTCGCCGACATTTCGAAGCTGCGCCACGACTTCCCGCTGATCCTCATTGAGGGCGGCAACGGCGGTGAATTTGCAGCAACCCTATCAAACACCATTGATGAAATTCTCAGCCAAATCGCGCCACGGGATATCTCGGGTGAACGTCTTCGAAAAAACGGGCTTTCGCTGGAAGGTGAGATTCGCAGCCTCGTATCCCAGGGAACCCAGGGCAACCTGTCCCATGTGTGGGATCTGGCCGCAAAGAAGCTGTTGTCGCGCAGCAACAAGGCGGACAAAGCCCCGTTGAAGGAAAACCTGAACCAACTGCGTGGCGCCCTTCACATCGACGGCGACATCGTTGGCTGTGACGCAGAGACACCGCGCAGGATGGTCACGCACGCATGGAAGATCGTCCATAAACAGCGCATGGCGCGCGCCTGCGAGGAAATCGAATTCCTGGCTCTGAAGCTGTCGGGCATCCTGCAGGCCGATTTCATGAAATCGGGAAAGGCGCGTTCACCGGAAAAACTGAAGGGCGCTGTCGGAACCGCTTTCGAGGCGGCATTCGATTTCGACGCCATGTCGCGCGTTCTGGCCCCGGCGGCCAAGAGCAGCCCGCTGACCCGGCAACGGCGCAAGCGCATTGAAGGCGCACTGTCGACCCTGCAATCGCAGCGGTTTTTCCCGCCTATCGGGGAGGCGGCGGAAGACGCGCCTGAAGTCGCATACTATGAATTTTCCTTCGACGGATGCGTCGCGGCGCTGGCCGCCTATCACCAACGCCTCGGCGAAATGGGCGCGCTGGTAAAGGCCATGGCCGTCGCCCGGCTGGAAATCGAAAACCGTTATGTGGAAGCCCGGCACGACGCTTTCTTTGCCGACTTCGATCCCCTGTCGTTGGAAGTCGATGATCTGGCCATGTTTCCGGACTACCTCGTTTGTGTCGGCAAACTGCGGGAAAACCAGAAAGAGACGAGCAGCTTGATCGAGGCTCTGTCCACGGACTTGCCGTTCAAAATCATGGCCCAATGCAATGACGTGCTGGACGATCTTTTGACGGCCTCCGGGCAACCCCTTACGGGAATAAAAAGCGCCAATCTTGCGCGAACCGCGGTTGGGCTGGGCGGTAGCACTTTCGTCCTGCAGGCGGGCGGATCGCATCTTTTCAGGGTTCGGGACCGCATCGCCAAGGGACTTGCTTACGGCGGACCGGCGCTGTTCAGCATTTTTTCGGGCTCCCCTCCAAGCAATGAAAATGGTGCAAAAAAAACATCTCGACCCGCGGCCTATCTGGTCGCTGCGGCGGCCATGGAATCGCGTGCCTTTCCATTCTTCTGCCACGATCCGTCGGCGGGGGCCGATTGGGCCTCGCGGCTGACCGTTGACGGCAATCCGCAATCGAGCGAAAACTGGCCGGCGCACGGCGTCTCCTTCGAAGATTCGGAACTTCAACGCGTATCGGAAACCGTCGCCTTCAGCTTCGTCGATTTTGTCGCCATGGATGCGCGCTTTGCCCGGCATTTCGCCACCGCACCGAAAGCCAAATGGGACAACGGTATGATCCCGGCGGCAGATTATTTGGAATCTGCGGAGGCCGCCGCGCGCGGCGAGGCCCCTTATGTTTCCATGATCGACGGGACAGGCACCCTGCACCGGGTTGTCGCCGATGACAAGGTGATACGCGCCGCACGCCGGTGCCTTGAATCCTGGAGAAGCCTGCAGGAACTGGGCGGGATCAACAACTCGCACGCATTCAGGCTGTTGCAATCCGAACGCGCCGAGTGGGAGCGGGAAAAAGAGGCCGAACTGGCGGAGTTGCGGGATCAGGCCGAGGAAGCGCCCGCCCAAGCGGCCGCCGAGGCCCCTGTCGAAGACACGGTCGAGGCCGCCGAGGAGATTAACCCGGACGAACCGCGCATCGAAACATTGCGCTGCACCACCTGCAACGAGTGCACCCAGGTGAACCCCAAGATGTTCGTCTACAACGACAACAAACAGGCCTACATCGCCGATCTAGACGCCGGAACCTACCTAAATTTGGTCGAGGCCGCCGAACGCTGTCAGGTGTCGATCATTCACCCGGGCAAACCGCGAAACCAGAACGAAGCGGGCCTGGATGCTCTGATGGAACGGGCCAAACCGTTTATCTAGTGCGATTTCGTTGACGTGGGCGACGCGGCATGGGGAACAACAGCAGATCCACATGCCGTTCGTGTCGCTGCCAACGAGCTTGCCAAATAGCTACGACAAAACGTCTGTTTGGCAAGGGCGTAACCCATGTTAAATGAACCTTACGGGTTTCTGCGGCGGACATATCAACATTTCCTGGAGGTAGCTTCGATGCGAAAAATCCTTTTTTTCCTGCTGATTGGCGGCATGAGTGCCGTTATGTCCCAAGCCTCCGCCCAGTCGAGTTTCCTCAACACCCTGCAAGGAATTGTCCAGGGGGCAACCAGCAATACCCAGGATGGGACGCTCGGAAGCGCATTACCGTATGACGATATTGTTGCCGGTCTGCGCGAGGCCCTGCGCGTCGGTTCCGAACGGGTGACCGCCCAACTCGGCGCCGCGGACGGATACAATACCGATACCAGCATTCACATACCGTTGCCTCCGGAACTCCGGGACGTGCAATCGACGCTTCGGAAATTCCACCTCTCGGGCCTGGCTGACGACATAGAATTAAAACTGAACCGCGCCGCCGAAGCCGCTGCGCCAAAAACCAAGGAGTTGATTTGGAAAGCCATCACGGACATGACCATCGATGACGCCAAACGCATATACGATGGCCCGGATGACGCGGCGACCCAGTATTTCAAGAAGGTGGCGAGCGCCGATTTGTCAGACGTTGTGCGCCCCGTCGTGGATCAGTCGCTGGCAGACGTGGGCGCACTTAACGCCTACGACAGCCTGACATCCCAATACAATTCGTTGCCGTTCATCCCCGATCTGAAGGGGAACCTGACCGATCACGCCGTCGATGGGGCCCTGAAAGGATTGTTCCATTATCTGGCCAGCGAAGAGGCGGCGATCCGTCAAAACCCGGCGAAACGGACGACGGAATTATTGACCCGGGTGTTTGGCAATTAGAGAAGATTCCCCAAGGCGGGTTCAGCGCCACCTTAGCAACCAGCGTTCCAGCAGACTGATCAGGCCATAGATCGACAGGCCCAGGACCATGAGGATGACCACGCCGGCCATCAAGCGGTCCAGCTGGAACAGGCTTTGTTGCTCCATGATGTAGGCGCCGATGCCGAATTCGGCGCTGACCATTTCTGCGGCGACCAGCAAGATGATCCCGATGGAGGCCGAAATGCGGAAGGCCGACAGGATCGCGGGCAAGGTTCCGGGCAGAATGATGTTCAGGATGATGGTGCTGCGCTTCAAATTGAAGCTCTGCCCCATGCGGACCAGATTGCGCTGAATGTTATCGACCCCGCCGTAGGTATTGATGACGGTTGGGAAGAAGGCGCCGAAGGCGATGGTCGCGTATTTCGACCCTTCGCCGATGCCGAACCAGATAATGAAAAGCGGCAGCAGGGCGATTTTTGGAATGGCCGAAATGGCCGCCACCCACGGAATGCCGAACGAGCGCGCGGGCGTGGACACGCCGATGGCGAAGCCCACCAGAATGCCGGTGGAAACGCCCAGGCTCCATCCCACGGCCAAACGTCCCAGCGAGGCGAACAGGTGATCGGCCAGCAGTCCGGTCCGGTACAAGTCGCCCAGCGCCGCGCCGATTTCCGTTGGCGGCGGAAATGACAACGGTCCGATAAATCCGATGCGGCTAAGAAATTCAATAAAGCCGACCGTGGCCACGAAGCTGGCGGCGGCGAACCAGAATATCACGCGCGGCTCGAAACCGCCGGCGCGGTAAGCGATGGCTGTTCTGCTATTGGGCATCGGCCAGCTCCTTGTCGGCTTCGACCGCTTCGTCGCGGATCAATTGCCATAGCCGGTTCTGTAGCGGCCTCAATTCAGCGTCGCGCGTCGCCCGCTCGGCGATGGGGATGGGAATGTCGACGATTTCCTTGACCCGGCCCGGCCGGCGCGAAAGGACGACGACGCGATTGGCCAGACGAACGGCCTCGTTCAGGTTATGGGTGACGTAAACCACTGTGATACCGGTTTTGCGAAAAAGATCGGCGAATTCCTCCAGCAGGATCGAACGGGTTTGCGCGTCCAGGGCGGACAGCGGTTCGTCCATTAAAAGCACCGCCGGATTAACGGCAAAGGCCCGCGCGATGCCGACGCGCTGACGCATGCCGCCGGAAAGCTGTTTGGGGAAGGCGTGGCGAAATTCGGTCAGGTTGGTCTGGGCCAACACCCCTTCGACGCGAGCTTTGGCCTCGGTAGGATCGATCTTGTGATCGTTGATGACCAGCGCGATGTTCCCCTCGACGGACCTCCACGGAAGCAGTGCGAAATCCTGAAATACATAGGTCAGCGGGTTCAAACAGCCGTCCGGGATATCACCTTCCTGAAAGGCGGAACCGTTGGTGGGCTCCAGCAGTCCGCCCATGATCGACAGCAAGGTGGATTTTCCGCAGCCCGACGGGCCTATCAGAGCAACGATTTCACCGCTCTCGACAGCGACATCGATGTCCTCCAGAACCGAAAGCGAATCATAGGAATGTGAGACGCCGCTGATTTCCAAACGCACGAATAATAACTCCTGAGTGAACGGCGCGGCGGGAAAGGTGTTGGCCCTCCTGCCGCGCCCTAAACGCCTACTTCTTCGGCATGGTCAGCGGCTTGATGAAGCTGTTATCGACGAAAGAACCGGCGTCGACCGAGGCATCGACCAGGCCCTTTTCGCGATACCACTCAACCTGCTTGTAAACGTCGGCCACGTCCAGACGGCCGTCGGCCTCGATATACATAGCGCCGTTGCGGATCTTCGGATGCGCCTTGGCGGCTTCCTGATCCTTGTAGACGTACTTGTGGATGATGGCGACGATGGCGTCCTGATCGGTTTTGCCATCAATGAAGGCGGCGCGGTAGTCGGCGATGCCTTTCTGGTAAGCCTTGACGAATTTTTCGGTCACGCTGCGGCGCTTCTCCACATTGGCGGTCGAGGTGAACAGCCCGCCCACCTGATAGGGCGCGTAGTCGGAAACCCAACCGATAAGTTTTGCGGCGCCGGCATTGGCCAGCGGCTTGGCGATGTGGGGCACGATAATCATGGAGTCGACCTGACCCGATTTCAGAGCGCCGATCATGTTGCCAACCGATTGCAAAGCCTTCAGTTTGATTTCCGAAAGGGGGAAGCCCGCACCTTCGGCCACCTGGCCCATCATGTAATGGAAGGAAGATCCGACCTGGCTCATGGCGTAACTATGGCCGGGCAGCTTGTCGACCGAGGTCAGCCCTGCTTCATACGCTTTGTTGGAAGCCAGAATACCCGAGCCTTCGAAGCCCTTAACCTCGTGCAACTGCGCGCCGATGACCTTAAGCGCGCCCTTGCCCGCCAGATTGAAGAAACCGGCGGTGAAGGCGGTCACGCCGAAGTCGGCGTCGCCGGACGCAATGGCCACGGCCACAGGCTGGGCGGCGCGGAAGAATTTGAAATCGACCTCCAGGCCCTGCTCGGCGAAATATCCTTTTTCCTGGGCGATGAACAGCGGCGAAGACGAAACGAACGTCAGAGCCGCCACATTTACTTTTTCGGCGGCCTGGGCCGAGGTTACGGCCAACACCGCGCCAAGCGCGACAAACGGCTTGATGAACGACGAAATTCTCATTTGACTGCCTCTCTTGATTGGTTGCGTTTTAGGTAGGTTTCTTTCGGTCGGTTCTATGCCGACAACACCCGCCCGATATGACTGCGCAGCATGGCCGCCGCACTACCGGTTTTTCCGCTGGTGACGGCGGCGAGGATCACCGAATGGTTGGGATTGTCGGGCGGCGGCCCCTTGCGTTGCCCGACCGGACCTTCCATCAGCGAGATCAGCCGGAACCGGCGGCTTTCGTCATAAAGGCGTTCCTGGAATTGAAGCAAACGCCGCGATCCGCAAGCCCCCGACAGGGACATATGGAAGGCCTTGTGAGCGTCGTCCCACAGCAAAACCGTTTCCGGGTTCTGCGGATCGACCCGGCTTTCCGCCACCGATAGCTTGTGATAGGCGGCGACCACCTCGGCTTCCCAGTCAACGTCGCCGTTTTTCATGGACCACGTAAGGGCCAGACATTCGATTTCCTGGCGCAGGCGGGTGACGTCTTCAAGGTCGTCCTCGGTCATTGAGGCAACGCGGAAACCCCGTTGATCGACAGCCTCGACCAACCCCTCACTGGCCAGGCTTATCAGGGCCTCGCGCAGGGAATTCGTGCTGCCCCCGTAGGACTTGCGCAAATCCTCGATCTTCAATTTGGTATCGGGCGCGAGACGGCCGACACAAATATCCAGACGCAATTGTTCGGCCAAGACGCGAACGATCGACGCCGATTTTTCAGGACCATCCAAAAACATCTATTACCCTCAAGTTCATTATTGCTGGAAATTTCCTATTTTTTCTATTTTTACGCGTTTTCACTCGAAAGGTCAATTTTTTTCGCCGTCGTTTTTTCAAGCGAAATCATAGGGTTGGAAAAAATCACCTATTTTTCCCTTCACCGGCCTTTGCCCATTCCTCCTTTTCGTGCATCGCCGGACCGAAAGTCATTTACCTGACTGGTTTCACAGCCATAATGGCTGGAAGTCAAATGCTTACGAATTGGGAGCGGACGTGATTGGAGTTCTTCTTGATGCCGTGCTGCCCATCTTTGCGGTCGCGGCTCTGGGCTTTGCCGCCGGGCGGATCGGGCTTTTCGACAACGCCATGGCGTCGATCATCAACCGGTTTGTCTTTTACCTGCCCCTTCCGGTGCTGTGTTTCAAATTGCTGGCGAACGCTCCGTTTGAGAAATTCGACTGGTTGCTGCTGAGCGGATACTTCCTTTCCGAAGTCGCCGTATATGCGCTGGGGTTTCTGGTCGCCCGCCTCGCCTTCAAATGCGGCTGGCGGGAATCGATCCTGCTGGGGATGGCCGCGGCTTTCTCCAACCATGTTCTGTTTGTGCTTCCCATCGCTCTTACCTTGTTTGGTGACGGCGTCACCCTGCCCATCGTCGCCATCATAACGGTGGACACGCTGCTGATATTCGGCGCGACCTTGCTTTTGATGGATATTCTGACGCTCGAAAAGCCGTCGGTGACGGGCCTCGTCATCAAGCTGGTAAAAAACCCGCCGGTCATGGGGATGGCATCGGGCCTCGTCTTCGGCTCGCTGGGCGTTGACCTGCCGACGGGTATCAACACTTTCCTTGATTTCGTCAGCACCACCGCCGCGCCGTGTGCACTATTTGCCATGGGCGTCGTGCTTTCCGACACGACCGGGAGCACGCGCACAGCGCTCCCCGTCGCCATCAGTGCGTTGAAAGTTGTGGGCCATCCCCTGCTGGCTGTGGCGGTCATCGTTTTCGGGTTCGAAATCTCGCCGGAAACGGCAAGGCCCGCTCTCATGACCGCCGCAGGCCCCTGCGGCGCGATGGCCTTCGTCATGGCGCTGAACTACAACGTGAAAGTCGACGCCATCGCCCGCGCCATCCTGTTCGCCATGATCGCATCCGTCGTCACGGTAACCCTCATGGCCGCGTACTGAATCATATTTAACCGATAAGGAACCTGCACTTATGAACACATTGTCCAAAAATGCCATCGTCACCGGAGCGGGATCTGGCATCGGCCGGGCGAGCGCATTGGCCATGTTGCGCGCGGGCTATTCCGTCGCCCTGGTCGGACGCCGGGCCGAGCTACTGGAGGAAACCAGGGAATTGGCCGACGATGCAGGGGAGCGGGCTTTGGTCCTGGCGGCCGACATCACCGATCCGGCGGCCGTTGACAAACTGTTTGCCGAGGTCAAGACGGCCTTCGGGCGGCTTGATGTTTTATTCAATAATGCGGGGCTCAACGTGCCGGGCGTAAAATTTGCCGATCTGACCTATGAGCAATGGCGCAGTGTCATCGACATTAACCTGACGGGTTCGTTCCTTTGTGCGCAGGGGGCTTTTCGGCAGATGAAGGCTCAAGACCCCATGGGCGGGCGGATCATCAACAACGGATCCATTTCGGCCCATGCGCCGCGGCCAAACTCGGCCCCCTATACGTCATCCAAGCATGCCATCACCGGGCTGACGCGCACCCTTTCGCTGGATGGCCGCGCTTTCGACATCGTGTGCAGCCAAATCGATATCGGCAACGCCGTAACACCGCTGGCGGCACGCCTGTCCAAAGGGGTTTTGCAGGCCGATGGGCGAACCATTGCCGAGCCGATGATTGATGTGGAACACGTCGCGAATTCGGTCATGCACATGGCCGAGTTGCCGCTGGACGTCAATATTCAGTTCATGACCGTCATGGCCACCAAAATGCCGTTCATCGGGCGCGCCTAAAAAATCGATATTAAGAAAGTTACACAAAGAATTTACATATTTTTTTGCCGGGACTATTATTTCGGCGAAGGAAGACGGTCGTCGATTCAACGGTGAAATATGTGAGGGAGGAAATCGTGAGCACTTATAAATCTAAATTCGCAACCTTGGGCGTTGCGCTGGGTCTTATCGTTTCATCGGCAGCTGCAAGCGCCGAGGAACTTCGCATCGGAACGGCCAGCCAGGGCGGTGCGTTCTATCCGGTCGGTCAGGCCATTTCCAATCTGGTTAACAAGTACGCCGACGGAATTACCATGGTTCCGGTGGTCACCCAGGGTTCGGTTCAGAATCCGCGTTTGGTGAACAAGGGCGAAGTAGACATCGGCATCACCAACAATAATCTGTCGGTTTTGGCTAACAAGGGCGCCGCCATGTACGCGAAAAGCGGCAAGATGGACCTGCAGGCCGTTGGGTCCTTGCACTTCTCCATCCTGCACATGATGACCCTGAAAAGCTCGTCGGTTAACACCATCGCCGATCTCAAGGGCAAGCGCGTGGCGGTCGGTCCGGCCGGTGGCGGAACCATCCCGTTCCTGAAACAGGTTCTGGGTCTGGCGGGTCTGACCATTGACGACATTACGCCCAGCTTCCTGTCCTATGCCGATGGTTTCAGCCAGTTGGCGGACGGCAATGTGGACGCCTCCTTCGCCCTTTCCGGTTATCCGGCGGGTGCGGTGACGCAGGCCCAGGTGACCAAGGACCTTAAATTCATCAAGCTCGGCGAAGGCAAGATGGGAGAAGCCCTTGCCAAGTACACGAACTACAACGAGGTCGTTGTGCCGATGGATGTTTACAACACGGCCGAGGAAGGACGTGTGCTGGGCGTCAACAATATGCTGATGGTCAAAAGCTCCATGGACGCGGACAAGGTTTATGCGATCACCAAGGCGATCTACGACCACATGGACGAGTTCAAGGCCAACAACGCCCACGCCAAGCAGATTGTGCCGGCCAATTCCTTGAAGCTGAAAATCCCCATGCATCCGGGAGCGGCGCGCTATTTCAAGAAATAGAGTCTGCGCTTTAGAAAATACCTTACACTGGCAAGGCCTCGTCACGGGGCCTTGCTTTCTTTTACAGGTAGTGGTCTCGCCGAATGCACGACAAAATTAATGTGATCCTGGACAAGTTGGTGTCGGCGATTGCCTTCACCATCGGCTCCTTCCATTTGCTGAATGTCTCAGGCCTGTTCGTGCTTTCGACACCCGATGTGCGCATCTTTCATCTGATGATGATGATGGCGATCCTGTTTATGACCAAGCCCACCCTAAAACGCCTTCAGGGAAATTTCTATGATCGCATAACAAGCCTGATTTTGGTCGTCGCCGCGCTTGCCAGCAGTGTTTATCTGCTGACCCGGTGGAAGGATATCGCCATGAGCGGTGGCGAGACCGTGGCGCTGGACGCCTGGGTCGGTCTGCTGGTTCTGGTGCTGGTTCTGGAAGGGGCACGGCGCGGCGTCGGGCTGGCGCTGGCTCTGATTTGTCTGGTTTTTTTCACTTATCCCTTTTACAGCGCCTACCTGCCCGGTGTCCTTGAGGGCCGGGGGTATTCGCCGTTGCGTCTGTCCGAAATGCTGACCACGACCAGCCAGGGGCTTTACGGCATCCCCATTGGCGTGTCGGCCACCTACATTGTTTTGTTTACCATCTATGGAGCCTTCCTTTCCGAGTTTGGGGCCGGTGATTTTTTCTTCACGCTATCCAACCGGATCACCCGGGGCACCCGCGCGGCGGGCGCGAAAACGGCGGTTCTGTTCTCGACCCTGCTGGGCATGATATCGGGCTCCGCGGCGGGCAACGTGGCGGTCACGGGAACCCTGACCATCCCCATGATGAAGCGCGAGGGCTACAAAAGCCACCAGGCCGGAGCCATCGAGGCGGTGGTCTCCACTGGTGGCCAGATCATGCCGCCGGTCATGGGGGCAGCCGCCTTCATCATGGCCGAGATCGTCGGCACGCCCTACACCAACATTATGAAGGTGGGGCTGTTTCCGGCGTTGCTGTTCTTTGCCTCGATTTTCTTCGTCGTTCATATGCAAGCGGTGAAAAGCGATATTACCTCGGCACCGTATGTGGATGACGGCCAGCCCCTGTGGATGGTGTTGTTAAAAGGCGGGCAGTACATCATCCCGTTCGTGACCCTGGTCGGGCTGATGATCTACGGCTATTCGCCGTTCAAGGCGTCGTTCATGTCCATCCTTTTGCTGCTTGGCTGTGACATCATTTGGAAGCGCCGACTCGATCTCGAGTTTTTCCAAAAGTCCGCACGCGCCATTACCCACGGCGCCAAAAGCGTCGTTCCCATCGCAGTGGCCTGCGCGGCAGCCGGCATCATTGCCGGTACGCTGGGCATGACCGGGCTGGGCTCCAAGATTTCCGGCCTCATCCTCACCACATCGGGCGGAATTCCGGTTTTTGCGCTGGTGTTGACCATGATCGTGGCGATCATCCTCGGCATGGGGCTGCCGACCACCGCCGCCTATCTGATTCTGGCCACCGTGGTCGCCCCCGCCTTGGCCGAAGTGGGCGTGCCGTTGCTGACGGCCCATATGTTCGTCTTCTTCTATGGCTGCGTTTCAACGATCACGCCGCCGGTGGCGCTGGCCTCCTACGTGGCTGCGGGCATAGCGGGCGCGGACATCAACAAAGTCGGCTGGACCGCGTTTGCCTACGGCATCACCAGCTACATCCTGCCGTTCATGTTCTTTTTCGGTCCGGGATTGATGCTTCAAGGCGAGGTGGTCGACATCGTTCTGGCCATCGCCAGCGGATTCGTCGGCGTCTTCTGTATCTCCGCTTTCGTCATTGGTTGTCTGAAATACGAATTGGAAATATGGCAACGCGGCATAATGGCGGTTGCCGGTATTTCACTGCTGCATCAGGGGTTACCGACCGATTTGGTCGGTCTGGGATTGTTGGCGCTGATCGTCGTCATTGATCGGCGAAAGACAAAGTCTTGAAAGAAGGAAAAAGTTAATGGGACGGAAAATCAGACGCGTGGTCACCGGCCATGATGAAAACGGCAAGGCCATCGTTATCATGGATGACATCGCGACCTGCACTTTGGAACGGCCCGCGCGGCCGGGTGTTACGCTGACCAACCTGTGGCAGACCGACAAGGTCCCCATGCAGCCGGAACGCCAGGACGATCCCATCGAAGGGCCGCTCATTCTTCATCCGCCGAAAAACGGCTCCATCTTCCGCGTCGTCCAGTTCGACCCCGAGGACCCGGAAGTGCTGGCCAAACTCGACGGCAAGGCGGCGTTCTCGGAAATGGGCGCGGGCGCCAATATCGTCGAAGGCGCGCGTCACCCGTTCATGCACCGCACCGATTCCGTCGACTACTCGGTGGTGCTGACCGGCGAGATCTACATGATGATGGACGAAGAGGAATTCCTGCTGAAAGCGGGCGACACGGTAATTCAGCAAGGCACCAACCACGCGTGGTCGAACCGTGGCACCGAACCGTGCCTGATCGCCTTCGTCCTCAACGACGTCGTCGCCGACTAGGTCATGTTCTCATAAACGGAAGTTCATACATTGTTTGTCTACGACGTTGCACACTGGTCAACATTTTTTGTGGCGGCATTTCTTTTGAACCTGTCGCCCGGACCAGACATCGCATTTATTCTTGGTCATACCGTTAAAGGCGGGGCGAAGGCAGGAACGGCAGCAATGCTCGGTATCTGGACAGGTGCGTTTGGACATGTGGTTCTAGCTGTCTCAGGGCTATCAGCTATCGTAGCGGCTTCTGCAATCGCGTTCTCCGCAGTCAAATGGATTGGCGTAGCCTATCTTGTATGGATCGGAATAGCGGCGATCCGATCGTCTGGTGCGTCTCTTATGCCAAAAGTCCTGCCTGCCCAAAAAGGGAATTGGACTATCTTCCGGCAGGGCGTCTTGATTGACTTGCTCAATCCCAAAGTGGCCATCTTCTTCCTAGCTTTCCTTCCACAATTCACTTCGCCGGGAGCGGGGCCGATCTGGGCGCAATTGTTTTTGCATGGCACACTGATAATTGTCGTAGCGGCTGTTATTGAGCCTCCACTCGTTATGCTTGGTGGGCGTTTAACAGCCAAACTTCGAGACAGCCCACGGGTGGCGGTATGGCTTGATCGAACTTTGGGAACACTATTAATCGGGCTTGCTGCACGTCTCGCATATCTCGAACGCTAAGCGACATCGGCATGACCGGAATGGGTCACAAGACCTGGAGCTATTTCTGTCTAATTTCGTTGACGATGGCACGGAACTCGTCATCCGTCAGAATGTCGCGCTTGGCGATGCCTGCCTGTTTGACACCGTCCAGCATGTCGGCCAATTGTTCGTCGGACGCTTCGCCCATGCCCAGTTCACCCAGCTTGTAGATGATCGAGGCCTTGCCGCTTTTCTTGCCGAGAACGACTTCGCCGACGCGCCCCGTCAAGGCCGGGTGGGTTCCGAACATCACCATGGGATCGTGCATGACGTAGTTGATGCCGATGCCGGACTCGCGGGTGAAATTGCTGGCCCCCAGAACCGGTTTGTTGCGGGCGATGGGAACGTTGGCGCAACGGGCCACGATCTCGCCCAATTCGGGCAGCAGCTCCAGCTTATAGGGCGTGTCGTAGCCATAAAGCAGGTGAAGGCCCAAAATCAGTTCTTCAAGCGCGGCGTTGCCGGTGCGCTCGCCCAAGCCGTTGGCGCAGCTATGCACCACCTCGGCGCCCGCCGTCACCGCGGCCAGTTCGGTTCCGACACCCATGCCGAAATCGTTGTGGGTATGAATTTCAATGGGCAGACCGGTCATTTCCTTGGTCCAGCGCACCATGTACTTGATGGCCTCGGGGGTCGCGCAGCCCATGGTGTCAACGACGCCGATGGCATCCGGCGGCGACTGGTCCATGATCCCCTTGCAAAGGTTCTCGAAATCGCTGGGACGGGCCCGCGTGGTGTCGTAGGGGAAGTAGACCACATACAGCCCCTGCTCGCGCGCGTAGTTGATGACGTCGGCGCTTTTTTTCAGAACGTCTTCCCACGTCCATTTGAACTGGGTTTTGATTTTCGGATAGCCAATGGGAACTTCGAGAATGACACCGTGTGCGCCGCATTTCACCGCCATGTCGATATCGGCGCGCATGGCGCGTGCGAAGGTGTAGATGCGGGCATTCAGGCCAAGTTTGCAAATCTCCGTGATCGCGGTCTCGTCCTGCGGCGAAACCGCGGGCATTCCGGCTTCGATCCGTTCAATGCCGACGGCGTCCAGTTTGGTCGCGATCTCGATTTTGTCATCAACGGAAAAAACCACGCCCGGCGTCTGCTCGCCGTCGCGCAGGGTCGCGTCGTGAATCTGGACCTGCGGCGGGAGTTCAAGCGCATTTAGCACTTCGGGGACGAAGTTATACGGGCTGACCCACCATTTGCCGTCCTCGAAATAATTGTCGCGCATATGATTTCTCCTTGGCTTGACCGAAAATCCGATCTACGAATTGCAACGGACCGATGCCCCCGATTTCTAAACCCATGAAGGAAAAAATCAATATTTTTTGACATTTTTTTTCGTCGATTATTCCTGTTTTTCCCGCATTTACTGGGGTCTGGTGGCTGTTTTTGATTGTGGCAAGGACGTTAAAAAATCGATATTATTTACCTCTTTCCCAACTTGGGTGACCATGGTGAATACGAAAAAGATACCCAACGACAGCGAAGGGAACGGTTCGGAATCGATGACCAGCCGGATCTATTCCCGGATGCGCGCCGACATCATTTCCGGGCAACTGGAACCGGCCAGGAAATTGAAGATCGCCGAGTTGCGCCGTCGTTACGAGGCGGGTGCCAGCCCGATCCGCGAAGCCCTGAGCCTTCTGACATCGGACAACCTTGTCGAGCGGCTGGACCAACGCGGCTTTCGCGTGGTGGAAGCCAGCGCCAAGGAATTCGAAGAGCTATTGCGCACCCGAACCTGGCTTGAGGAAACCGCCATCCGAAAGTCCATCGAAAACGGCGATACCACGTGGGAGGAGCAAATCATCCTCGCCGCATACCGGCTTTCGCGGGTGCCGCGTTTCGAAGACAACGGTCAGTTCGTCGCCAACCCGGAATGGGAGGTGCGCCACAAGCACTTTCACATGGCGCTTCTGGCCGCCTGCGGATCATCTATTTTGTTGAAATTCTGTGATCAGCTTTTTGATCAGAACACGCGCTACAGGCATCTTTCCGCGCCTTCGGCCTATCCGTCCCGCGACATCAACGCCGAACACGGCGCAATCTGCGATGCCGTACTCGCCCGTAATGCTGATGTGGCCGTTGAACTCCTTGTCGAGCACTACCAGCGCACGAGTGTGTTTCTGGCGCGGACGGCATAGTTTTCATTTTTTCGACCGGGAAGGTTGTTTAATGGACCCTTTGAATATTCAAAAGACCGAGCTGCACGTCGGGGCGAAAATCGGTTTTGAATTCGTCTCCGACGTGGACGCCATAACGGACCGGTTCGTCGATGATTTTTTCGCGGAGTTCGCGGCGGCGAAAAAGGCCGGGCGAGACAAGGTTGTTTTCATTCTTCCGGTCGGGCCGGTCGGCCAGTACGACATCATCGCGCAAAAATGTAACCGCGAGAACATCAGCCTGTGCGATCTCGTCGTCATCAATATGGACGAGTATCTGGTATCCGAGACCGGCGGCTTCATTTCCAACGACGACCCTCTGAGCTTTCACAGGCATATGGAGGATCATTTCTACGGCCTGCTGGATCCGGCGCTGGCCCCACCTGAAAATCAGCGGATATTCCCCGACCCCCACGATATTGAAAACGTCCCGGCGGCCCTGCGGCACGATGGCGGAACCGACGTTTGTTTCGGCGGCATCGGCATTACCGGCCATGTGGCGTTTAACGACCCGCCGGAACCGGGAGAGCATTATTCGGTTGAGGAGTTCGCCAATTTACCGAGCCGCGTGGTCAGGCTGTCGCGGGAATCCCGTCTGATCAACTCGGTGACAACATCCGGCGGCAACGTGGACCGCATCCCCGAATACGCCGTCACCGTCGGCATGAAAGAGATTCTGGAAAGCCGTAAGGTACGCATTTACATGAACCGCCCGTGGCAGGCGGCCATGGTGCGCAAAATTCTGCATGGCCCCATCGTGGCGCAGGTTCCCGCCTCGCTGCTACAAACGCATCCGGACGTTTACTTCGTCATATCCGATATCGTCGGCGAATTGCCGCAGCCTCAACTTCGCTAGAAGTTCCGGAGAGCCCTACGAGATCTGAACGATCCCAGCGTGATCCAAGAAATGTGCGGTGTCGAGCCAACTGACGCGCCGCTCGGCCGGGTTTCGGTCGCGCGCGCATGCCCTCCATTGGATGCACACAAATGTTCAAATTAAGACATTTTAGCTTATCTTTGGCGGGTGCTTTCGTCATCCCCGCTCAATTTCTTGCCCTCCAGCACTGCCATATTCGGCATCAAATATATACATTCAGCATTTGACTAACTCTTAAACAAGGGTTAGTCTCTAAATGTTCGCAAATGAACTTTTTTCGGACACCGTGGCGCAGGGACAATGGAAACATTCGGCACCGACCGACGTTTTATGGTTCCCTTCCTGATCGTTTCGGCGATCTGGGGCAGCACGTGGCTGGCCACGAAAGTCGGCGTTCAGGTCGTCCCGCCGCTATTTTTCTCGGCTTCGCGCCTTCTGGTCGGCGGCGCTATTTTGCTTGCGCTGGCGGCCAGCCAGGGATCGATGTCGTGGCCGAAAGGCCGGGGGGTGTGGGTCCTCTTTCTGTCGTTCTTCGGCATTACCATTCCTTACTCGTTGCTTTTCTGGGGCGTGCTGAACGCGCCCTCGGGCCTCGCCGCCGTTGTCAATCTGGCGCTGATGCCTTTGGCTCTCTTTTCCATCGGGCTGGCCTTCGGCGAGGAAGACTACAGTCACGCCAAGGCCATCGGGGTTACCATTGGCATTGTCGGCCTGATTGTGCTCTTCGTTCCCAAGCTCATGGCCGACACCGTGCCGCCCTCGCTTTGGGGACTGGGTGCGGTCGCCACGGGAACGGTTCTCTATTGCTTCATCTCGGTCCTCAGCCGACCGCTTCTGAAGCAATCGACCCCGACCATCATAAGCGGCTGGCTTCTGTCCTTCGGCGGCATCTTTATGATGCTTGTTTCCCTAGCAACCGAACCGGTCGGTTGGCACACACTGGCCCTTTACGCGCGGATCGAAATTTTTCTTAGCTGGTTGTATCTGGCGATCGGCGGAATGGTCATCGGTTTTTCGCTTTACACCAAGCTCATGCGCGACTGGGGTCCCAGCCGTGCTGGTCTGTACGCCTTCGTGTCGCCGGTGGTTGCGGTGTTTCTGGGCGTTGTGGTTCTGGGCGAGACATTCGGTGTCTACGAGATCGCCGGCGGCGCAATTATGTTTGGAGCGGCAGCCCTGGTCATCAGGCCGCCACAGTTAAAGGAAGCCATGACATGACCGGCCATCCACAATTCGCCTTCACGCGCAACCTGCATGATCCGATCCCCGAAACCCGGAGCAAGGTCGAGGGCCAGCTACACGGCCCCGGTGACATGGGCGTTCCCATCGGCGGCATCGGCACCGGCGGCATTACCCAGTCCTGCCGTGGCGGCTTTAACCGCTGGTCCCTGAAAACCGGCAGTGTGAAACTGTTTCGCGAACCGGCCTGCGGCTTTGCCCTTCGGGTCGGCGACGATGCCATGGCCTTGCAGCCCGCGCCGGAAGGCGATCAGTTAAGCGCCTTTAACTGGCTTGGCCAGGATATCGACGGATCGTACACCGGCGCATTCCCCAAGGCGTGGCACGAGTACCGCTTTGGTGCGTTGCGCGCCGTTCAGGAAAGCTATTCGCCGGTCATCCCGGGGGACGTCGACACATCCGCCCTGCCCGTCGCCGTTTTCCGCTGGCGGCTGGAAAACACCGGGTCCGAACCCATCGACGCCGCGGTAATGGCTCACTGGGCCAATATGTCCGGCTGGTTTGACGGCTGGGGAACGGAACGCCCCTATCGCCGCAACGCGGGAAACTCCAACAGCGCCATTACGAACGAGGGCTATCGCGGCGTGCTGTTCGACCGCGTGCGTTTCGACGAAGTGCCGCCCGAAGGCGTCGGCCAGTTCGCCCTTCTCGGTCAGGCCGACCCCGGCGTCGAGATCAGCGTTTGCCCGACCTTCGACGGCCTGGGCGACGGGTCTGACGTGTGGTCCGCATTCGCCGAAACCGGCGCGGTGCCGGAAGACCTGGGTTGGTGGCTGGCCGACACGGGCTTCGCCGAAGCCGAAACCGGAATGCCCACCGGCGCAATCGCAGCACGGGTCCGGCTTGAACCCGGACAAAGCGCCCAAGTTCTGTTCTCTTTGGCCTGGGATTTGCCAATTCTCCGCTTTGGCAGTGGCCGCACCCATCAGCGCTATTACACCAAAGACTTCGGAACCGACGGCAAAAACGCCGAAGCCATCGCCGCGCGGGGACTGGGCAAGGCCGCCCGATGGTCCGACGCCATTGACGCGTGGCATACGGCCGAAATCGAAGATACCGGCGACACCAAGTTCCGCACCGGCATGCGCATCAACCAGTTGTTTTTGCTGGTCGACGGCATGACGGCGCTGACCGCGCCCGACGCTGGTTCCGGAGAACCCAGCCATCTGGGCCTGATCGAGTGCCCGGATTACCCCTATTACAACACGCTGGATTTGTGGATTTACGCCTCCGAAGGCATTTTGCGCCTGTGGCCGGAACTGGCCCGCTCGGTGGCGGATGCGTTCAGCCGCGCCGTCGACGCCGAAGACACCCGTCAGCGCCGCCATATGCGCAGCCCGGAATTGTTCCCCATCAACCGCGCGGGCGCCGTCCCTCACGATCTGGGCGCGCCGGAGGAAGACCCCTTCCATACGGTCAACAGCTTTTCGTGGCAGAACACGACACGCTGGAAGGATCTGAACTGCCACTTTGTGATCGAGATCGCGCGCGACGGTCTCGTCTTCGGTACACAGTGGGCGGCGGGTCACTATCCGCAGGTCAAAACGGCGCTCACCCATCTGGAACAGTACGATACCGACGATGATGGCCTGATCGAACACAGTGGCTGGCCCGATCAAACGTTCGATAACCTGCCCATGGTCGGTCCGTCGGCCTATTGCGCCGGGCTGTGGCTGGCTGCCTTGCTGGCCGGTGCGCACGTTGCCGAAGCAGCGGGTGACACGGCCCAGGCCGCGACATGGCGGGCCATGTCCGCCAAGGGCGCAAAATCTTACGAAGCCGCCTTGTGGACCGGAACGCATTTTCGTTTCGACACGTCAGGCCCGCTGTCCGAAGCCTACTTTATCGAGCAGCTATTCGGCCCCTTCATGGCCCGGCGCTACGGTTTCGGCGAAATCGTCGATGCCGACAAGGCGCGTACCGCCCTGCGTACCGTGTTCGAGAAAAATTTCGAAGGCGCGGGACAGGGCAAGGGCGTGGTCAACGTGGTGATGCCGGAGGGCCGGGAAATTCCGTGGATCGCCGATGATGTCCCGGAATCGAACCAGCGAACGGAGGTCATTGTCGGAATTAACTACAGCTACGCGGCGCAGCTTGAGAGCTGGGGACTTAAGGATGAAGCCGAGCGTGTGCGTACCGCACTTTATCGCGAACTTTACGAACAGCGCGCCCTGTTTTTCCGCATTCCCGCCGCCATTGACATCGCGACGCCGACGTACCGCGCGGCCATGAACATGCGGCCCTTGGCCGATTGGTTCTCGGCCTCATGGCCCATAAGGGAGAAATGACCAAATGACCGAACTTTCCGCAGGCAAACTTTGGGGCATCCGCCGTCTGGCCGACGCGAACGGGCGTTTCAAGATGACCGCTGTCGATCAGCGCCCGCCGATCAAGAATTATGTCAAAGAGCAGCGCAAGGTCGATGAAGCGTCTTATGAAGACGTCGCCGCCGTCAAAATTGTCCTGACCCGCGAGCTGGCGCCGTTCAGTTCGGCCATGCTGCTTGATCCCCATGTTGCCTATCCGCAGGCCGTCGAATACGTCAGCCCGGCACAGGGACTGATTGCGACGCTGGAAGATTCGATATTCGAGGAAACGCCGCGCGGCCGCCTGAGTGCCGAAATCGACAACTGGAGCGTCGAGAAGATTAAGCGCAGCGGAGCCGATGCGGTCAAGGTGCTGGCCTGGTACCGGCCCGACGCCGCGCCCGACATTTGCGCCCGTCAGCAAGCCTACGTGCGCAAGATTGGTGACGAATGCAAACGTTTCGACATCCCGTTTGTGTTCGAGTTGCTGGTCTATCCGCTGCCCTTTGAGCCCAACCAGACCACCGACTACATTGAACACAAAGGCAAGCACCCCGACCTGGTTCTCAAAAGCGTTGAAGTCTTTGCCGCGCCCGAATTTGGTATCGACGTATTCAAACTGGAAAGCCCGGTTCCGGCGGCCACAATCGCCGATCCCGACAAGGGCGACGCAAACGAAGTGACGCGCACCCAGGAATTGTTCGACGAACTGGGGCGTCTTGCGGGCCGCCCGTGGGTCATGCTTTCCGCCGGGGCGGGAATGGTCGAGTTCAAGCATGTGCTTCGCTATGCCTTCAATGCGGGGGCATCGGGCTATCTGGCCGGGCGCGCCATCTGGTGGCCCGCTTTCCTGAAATTCCCGGACCTCGATGCCATGACGGCCGAGTTGCGCGCCTCAGGCGTGCCATATATGGCCGAATTGGGCCGCCTGACCGACGAAGCGGCAACGCCGTGGTTTGACAATTCCGCCTTTGGCGGGTCGGCTGATCTGGCCGGTAAAGGCGCTCGTTTCCGTAACGATTACGCCAGTTTTGGAGAGTAGAATGACCGCAACCATCGGCGTGGTCGCCTTGGGCCGCAACACATTCGACGTTCCTTTTGCCGAGGAAATCACCAAGGCTGCTTTCGCCCGGCTTGACGATCTGGATGTTAAGATTGTCGGCCCGCGCGAATTGCTGTTTGACGCCGATGCTGTTCTGGCGGCGCTGCCTGCGCTAAAAGCCCAGCCCCTTGATTTGCTTCTTTTGTTGCAGGTGACCTTCACCGACGCGACCATGACCGTCGCGCTGGCCGATGAAATCGACGCGCCGGTTGCCCTGTGGGGGTTCCCCGAACCGCGAACCGGCGAACGGCTTCGCCTCAACTCGTTGTGCGGCATCAATCTGGCTGCTCATGCCCTGCGCAGAGGTGGGACAGACATCAAATATCTTTTCGGCGCACCTGATACTACCGATTTGACGGCCCTGACTTCGGGCGTGTCTGCATCTGAATTCGTGCCTGCGTCGGGGACGCGAGAAATGGACGAAACGGGCGGCGCAAAAGTCGTCGAAGCGCTGAAGAAGGTGCGCATCGGCGTCTTCGGGCAGCACCCGGACGGTTTCCACACCTGCGAATACGACCCGGCGCAAATTTCCGCCATGACCGGAGCAACGGTCGAGGCCCACGCCCTGCCTGGCGTGTTTGATCGCGCGCGCGGCATCGATGCCGACCGGGTCGCCGACATCCATGCGAAAACCGACAAGCGGGTCGCCAACCTGGCCGATATGGAACCCGAGGCACTGGACAAGGGTCTGCGGGTTTACGCCGCCCTGTCGGATTTGGCCAAGGAAGGCGCGTATACGGGACTTGCAGTGCGCTGCTGGCCCGAATTCTTTACCGATTACGGCTGCGCGGCCTGCGGGGCCATGGCCATGATCAGCGGCGACGGTATTCCTTGCGCCTGTGAGGCTGACGTTTTCGGCAATCTTTCCAGCCAAATTTTACAAAGCCTGACCGACGAGCCGGTATTTCTGGCCGATCTGGTGGACATCGACACGAACGACGATACGGGCGTCTTCTGGCATTGCGGTCTGGCTCCCGACACCATGGCCGACCCGGATGCGGGGGTTCGCGTCGGCATCCATTCGAACCGCAAGAAACCGTTGCTGCACGAATTTCCGCTGAAGCCGGGGCGCATCACGGTGGCACGCCTCAGCCAGTCGCGCGGTGAAGTCCGTATGATTTTGGCTGGCGGAGAGATGATCAAACGGCCAAATAGTTTTTCAGGCACATCCGGCGTCGCGCGGTTTGATCGCCCGGCGTCGGAAATTCTGGACGGCGTCATGGGCGAGGGATTGGAGCATCACTACAGTTTCGCCTACGGTGAATTCCGCCCTGCCCTGCGCGCTGCCGCCCGTTCGTTGAACATTCCGGTGGTCGAACTGACATGATGGAAGCGCTGAACTGGAACCGGGCTGAAGCAATCGCCGGAACGGCTCCGGCGAAGGCCGACGGCGCGACCGTTACCATCGAAACCGCCGCCGGACCACTAACCCTGCAACCCTGGGCCGACGGCGTGTTCCGGCTAACGTTGGGAGCAGCTCCGGCTGATCCTTATGGCATTTTGACCATGCCGACGCCGACAATCGACGGCAACGCGACCCTTACAGGTGATGAAGCGGTGCTTCACGCCGGAAACGCCGAGTTGCGCATCGATACCACGGAACTGTCCCTGACGCTGGCGCGCGACGGGAAGGAAGTGTTGGCCTCCGCCGACGACGGCCACTTTGTGCGCACGCGGCGCATTCCGCCCTTCTCGAAGCTGGGCGAAAGATTGTCCATCGCACTGGCCTTGCGTTCGGGCGAACCGGTTTACGGGCTTGGCGAAAAGTGGGGCGGACTGAACCATCGCGGCCAGTTAATCCGCTCGGACAACTGGGATTCTCTCGGCGACAACGCCGAAATCAGCTATAAAAACTGCCCCTTCGCCTGGAGCCCCGAAGGTTGGGGAATGTTCATTTTGTCGGCGGCGAGAACCGAGCATGGCGTCGGCTTTGCACCGTGGTCGCAGCGTTCCTATATCGCCAGCATAGAGGAACCGCCGCTCGACTTCTTCCTCATCGCCGGAACCGACGGGGCGGACATCATCGAACGCTACACCGGCCTGACCGGACGCATGCCCGAAATCCCGCTGTGGAGTCTGGGCATCTGGGTTTCACGGGCCTATTACCGCACCCCTTATGAAATGATGGAAGCCGCGCGCACCCTGCGGGATCGAGATCTTCCCACCGACGTTATCTGTCTGGACGGTCGCGCCTGGCAAAACACCGACACCCGCTTCGAATTCGCTTTCGACCCCGCACGGTTCAATAATCCCAAGGGAATGTGCGACGACGTTCACGATCTCGATATGAAACTGTGCGTGTGGGAATACCCACTGGTTTCGGCGGACGGACCGCTGTTTGCGGATATGGAAGCCAAGGGATGGCTGCTGAAAGACGAGACGGGCGCGGCGGCGCGCTATGAATTTGATTCCGAACCCTTCGGCAAGGTGCTGACCCAGCTACCCGAAAGCGGGCTGGTCGATTTCACCCATCCCGATGCCTACGAATACTGGCGCGACCTGCATACCGAGCTTTTCAAATTGGGCGTCGACGTGATCAAGCCCGATTTCGGCGAACAGGTCACCGACAACATGATTGCCCATGACGGATCGACCGGGGCACAGCTGCATAACGTTTATTCGCTGCTTTATAACCGCTGCGTGTTCGAGGCGACCGAGGCGGCGTTCGGCAAGGGACAGGCCGTTCTGTTCAGCCGCTCGGGCTGGGCCGGAAGCCAACGCTACCCCATGCAATGGGCTGGTGATTCCCAGGCCGACTGGGAAGGTCTAGCGGCGGCTTTACGCGGCGGGCAAAGCTGGGGCATGTCGGGCGTGCCGTGTTACGCCACGGATATCGGCGGGTTCTACGGCCCGCAGCCGTCGGACGAGCTGTTCATCCGCTGGACCCAGGCCGCCGTGTTCGCCAGCCACATGCGTTTTCACGGGGTCGGCGAACGCGAACCCTTCAATTTTGGGACAGAAACCGAGGACATCGCGCGGCGCTTTATGAAACTTCGCTATCGCCTGCTGCCCTATATCGACGCGGCCATCGTTGAAGCCCAAAAAACCGGGCTGCCGGTGATGCGCGCCATGGCGCTGGCGTACCCCGATGACCGGGCAAGCTGGGCGTTCGAGGATCAATACATGTTCGGCCCCGATATCCTGGTCGCGCCGGTGCTGCGGGCGGGTGGATCGGTCTCGTATTACCTGCCGTCCGGCCGGTGGTGGAACTTCTTTACCGGCAAAGCGGTTGAAGGTGGACGAGCCATCACCGAGACCGTGCCGCTAGAGGAAATACCCGTATTTGTTCGCGACGGCGCAGCGGTCGAGATGGGTCCGGAGGTTAGCCACACGGGCGAATTGGGTGGCAAGATCATAGTTGACGGAGTTTTGAGTTACGGCAACGGTGAATTACTGCAACGAGGATAACGAAAAAAACGGGGAGCTATCTTATGCAGTTGCTAGCAAAGTTTACCGCCCTTCTGGGCGCAGTGAATACGGCAATCCTGACGGTTGGCCGCCAAATCGCCTGGGTAGCGCTGGTGGTGATGGTATTCGTCATCCTTTTGCAGGTTTTCTTTCGCTACGTTCTGAACAACGCGCTGCCCTGGCCCGAAGAGGCAGCCCGCACGCTAATGATCTGGATGATGGCCCTGATGGCGCCGACCGGTTATCGCTGGGGGGCTTTCGTCAGCATCGAACTGGTCCCCGACATGCTGCCCCCGGTTGTTCGCCGCGCGTTGCATATGGCGATCTTCCTTTTGTCGAGCGTCATCCTGTTCATTTTGTTGCAGCAGGCGCGCAAGCATTTCGGAACGGGCTTCATCTTCCGGTCCTCCAGCCTGATGCATATGCCACTGGCCTATGTCTATCTGGCCATGAGCGTGTGTTTAGGTCTGATGTTAAGCGTCAATATCGAAATGATCCTGCGCACTCTGGGTCGGACATTTGGCAATGTGGACGACTTCCCAAAGCCGCCCACCCCCAAATTCATAACGGAGGGTTGATGTCATGCTGATGCTCTTCCTTCCGCTTTTCCTGATTTTGCTGATGCTGGGCACGCCGGTCTTCTTCGCCATGCTGGGCGCACCGGGGATCATGCTGTTTATGGAGGGCATGGACCGCGACGTGGCCCTCATGTACCGCAACATCTACAACGGCGTGGACAGCTTCCCGCTAATGGCCATTCCGTTCTTCATGCTGGCCGGCGAGTTGATGAACAAGGGCGGCATCACCATTCGTCTGGTGGAATTCTCGCAAGCCCTGATTGGTCATTTGCGTGGCGGTCTGGCCCACGTGAACATCCTTTCTTCCATGCTGTTCGCCGGTTTGTCGGGTTCCGCCGTGGCCGATACATCGGCCCTGGGCTCGATGCTGATCCCGGCCATGGTCAAGAACGGCTACTCTCGGCGCTTCGCCACCGCCGTTACGGCGGCCAGTTCGGTCATTGGGCCGATCATTCCGCCGTCGGGCATCATGATCATTTACGCCTATGTCATGGAAGTGTCGGTCGCAGCCTTGTTCGCGGGCGGGATCATTCCTGGCATTCTGGTCGGTGTCGGCCTGATGATCGTGGTTTCGGCCATGGCCAAGGCCAAGGACTTCCCCGTGGCCGGTCCCAAGGCCACCTGGCTGGAACGCTGGAAAGCCTTCGTCAAAGCGCTTTTGCCGCTGATGACGCCGGTTATCATTCTGGGCGGCATTCTGGGCGGGCTGTTCACGCCGACAGAGGCTTCCGCTGTGGCCGCCGCCTACGCCATGTTCATCGGCATCTTTATCCTGCGTTCGCTGAAATTTGGCGATCTGCCCCGGATTTTCATGAAGTCGGCTTTGACGTCGTCGGTAGTTCTGCTGCTGGTGGGTGCGGCCATGGCCTTCAAAACCGTGGTCAGCCTGTCGCATGTGGCCGAAGAACTGGCCAACTGGATCATCACCCTTTCCAATGATCCGCTGCTTCTGCTGCTGCTGATCAACGTTTTGCTGTTTATCGTCGGCATGTTCCTGGATGCGGGACCGGCGATCATCATCCTGGGCCCGATCCTGGGGCCGATCTTCCTCAGCATCGGCGTCGATCCCATCCACTTCGCGATCATCATGAGCGTGAACTTGACGGTCGGGCTGGCAACGCCGCCCATGGGGCTTGTGTTGTTTGTCGCGTCCTCGGTATCGGGGGAGAAAGTGGAAGCCATTTCCAAGGCGATACTGCCGTTCCTCGCGGTCGAGGTTCTGGTCATTTTCATGATCACCTACATACCAGCGATTTCCATGTTCATGCCCCGCCTGTTGGGGCTCGCCAACTAGTGGATAGAATCTAACATATGGCACCCATACGATCCCATATCCCGGTTTTTCGGCAGGAGAGTGACCGCAGGCGATGCCTTTGCATCGTCAAGGTTGCTCGACGCACAGAAAAGCCGGGTTATGGGACCCGCAGGGCGGCTTCCCAAGCCCGCCGGACGCGTTGTCCAATGCTTGTGATGCGACGGCATCACGTCGCACCGAACGCCTTTCCGGGCGAACTTGGGAAGCCGTCGTATGGGAGCCATATGTTGGATTTTATCCACCAGCTTTAACCCTGCGCCCAATAAAAAGGAGAAAAACCGAAAACAATAAAATCGTTACAGGCAAAGACTTCACGTCAACAAGGAGGAGTTGTAATATGTTGAAATTCACCAAAATGGCAGCGGTCGCGATTGCCGTTGTCGGTTCCATGGCATTCGGCGCGGTCAGCGCCGACGCCGCCAAGTACAATCTGCGCGCCAGCGCCAATTCGAATGATCAGGACGAAGATTACGACGGTCTCGTCGTATTTAAGGATTTCGTTGAATCCCGTTCCAACGGCGAAATCTCGGTCGAATTGTTCATCGGCACCCAGCTTTGCTCCAAGGGCGCGGAATGCCTGCAGGGCGTGGCCGACGGCACCATCGACATCTTCATCACCACCAGCGGCGGCGCCGCCGGTGCGTTCCCCTACATCCAGGTTCTGGATCTTCCCTACCTGCTGCGTGATGACCGCATCGCCGAAATGGCTCTTAGCGGTGATTTCACCCGCGTCGTGCGGAAAATGGCCCTTGACGATTCGGGCGGAATGATCCGCCTGATGAGCATCGGCAACACCGGTGGCTGGCGCAACTTCGCCAACACCAAGCGGGTCGTCAAATCCCCGGCTGACCTCAAGGGCCTGAAAATTCGCACGGTCGTCGCCGACCTGCCGCAGGAACTGGTTCGCGCGCTGGGCGCCAGCCCCACTCCGATTCCGTGGCCGGAACTCTTCACCTCGTTCCAGACGGGCGTCGTTGAAGGCTCCAAGAACGGCATCACCGACATCATGGGCATGAAATTCCCGGATGCCGGCCTCAAGTACGTGACCCTCGACGGCCACGCCTACATGGGTGCGTTGTGGTGGATGAACAACGACCGCTTCATGGGCATGCCCAAGGGCCTCCAGAAGGTTATCGTTGACGGCTTCGCAGAGCTGCAGCAAGCAACGTTCGCTTCGCCGAAGCGCAAATCCATCAAGGCCTATGGCGATTTCGTCAAGGGCGGCGGCACCCTCTACGTGCCCACGCCCGCACAAAAGGCGGAATTCAAGAAAGCCGCCGCGCCGGTCTACGACTGGTTCAAAAAGAACATCAAAAACGGCCCGGTGGTCTTCGACGCGTTGGTTGCCGCGGCAGCCAAAGCCGAAAAGGCAATCGACGGGGAATTGGCCCTCGAGATCAAATAAATCTCCCGGTCATATGATGACAATCGAAGCGAAGGGTCGCCCCTCGGGGGCGGCCCTTCGTGCGTCTCGAACAACTTCCGCTTTTTGGAGCAATTCCGCCCTTCGCCAACCTCGCCAACCTCGCCAACGAGGGCAGGTTGTGACCCAAAAGGGGGCAATGACGAGCGGCGCGGCAGCTCCACTAAAGCTCAGAGTGAATTATAACAAACTCACGGAAGCACCCTGTCGCAAGCGTTCACGCTGCTTGCAGTAGCGCACCTTGGATATCCGTGTATTTGGTATTCAGGGGTCGTGCCGGAATCTTCGCAGGGCTTTACGCATACGAGTCCGGTGCTGCATTGTTGCGAGCTGCTACACTCCTCGCCCACCCCAAGGCAGTCATAGTATTCCACATCGACGGTGTTGGAAATGTAGCTCCCGTCAGGACTAAATAGCCATGCGGTGTTGTCGATTGTACTCAACTCTCGGCGCTGAACGGCGCATGTCAGGCGATTTTCAGTTATGACTTTGAAGGTGGTCGTCCCACTCCTCAGCTCGCCTAAAGTACAGCTCACCGTGTCTCCAGTAATTCGGCAGTAAGGAGAATCATTGGTCGGCATTAACAAGCCTCGGATTGGGCCCAGCACCCGAAGGGGCGACAGGGGAAGGTTAACCGCATCGCGAATCGTGAAATCGCCCCGCGACCAGGGGCCAGGATTATCGATCACGATATCAAATATCACCGATTCTCCGGGAAGGTGTCTGTTTCTTGAGACTTCTTTTGTGATCGTTGGATTGGGGGGCGATTTGCAAAGACGTAGAAGCAATATATCGGTGGCCCCGGCTCGCTCGGTCTGGGACGCGCCGGGCATGGCAATATCAATCACATCCGATCTCGTATCCAAGCCGACAAACACGCAATCATCTTCGGTCAGAGCAAGGCTATAACCGGCGTCAAAACCTTCGCCGCCGAGATAGGTGAAGTAATCTAAATCCCCGTCAGGGTCGAGACGGGCATAATATCCGTCCCAGCCCGCCCCCTTGGTGCCGTCCAACGGCTGGCCAACCCCCAATCCTGTTTCCTTGGTTCTTCCGGTCAGATGAACAACGTGGTCAGCATCCACAATCATATCAAAAGCACTGGTGGTTAGTGTCGTATCGCCTCCAAATACGGTGCGATAAATCACACTTGCGCCATTGTTTTTGAGCTTTACCACGAAGCCGTCGGTATAGGTTTCTACCCTGCGTGTTCCGGCCACGTAGATATCAAAATTCTCATCAATGGAAACCGCATAGCCTTTATCGCCCTTCTTCTCGTTAAGGAAGGTAACGAAGTCAAAGCCCGTTCCGGTCCTGTTTACGCGCGCGACAAAGGTCTCCTGGCACTCCCAGACATAATCGACGGTAAAGTCCCCGCACGACAAAGCATCGACACTGTTTAACGTATGGCCCGCATATGCTGCGCTGGTGATGGGAAAGTCCGGTGATATCGTAACGCCCGTGACAGCGGCGAAACCGTCCTTAACCGCAATAGCGGATGCAAAATCGTTCACCCGGCCACCGAGAAGGGTGAAATATTCCAGCGTTTCCAGCGTTGGCGACAGTTTTCCAACCAAACCATCGATCACACCGTTGAAAGTCGTTTGCGGCGCACCTGGAAGAATCACATTCGGATTCAATGGCGCGCCGGGAGCAGCCGTGGTGACAGGTGCGGTGGCACCAGAAAAATACAGGCCACTCGACGCGTCAGACGTGGCATCCTCAAAAACACAGTCCGTGATCTTTGTGGAAAGTGCGGCCCGCATGAAGGTCGTACGAAGCGGTTCCCCGTCCGGGTCAATTTGCACGACGAACCCGGTCCCGTATGTTGTGGATGCCGGGTCCACGTCAAAGGCAACAGTAGGGGTCGGAAAATCCGGGCTATATGTCTCGCCACATAGATAGGCCCCGCTTGATGGGCCAACGGTGATCGCATGCGCCAGATCGGAATTGGCCCCCGAGAAATAACTCACATACCGAATTTCACTACCCGAGATGTTGTCCGGATCAAGACGGGCGGCAAAAGCCATATGCCTTCCCGGAGAAACGGCACCTGTGGCCTCGGGTAAATCGGTAGAGAGAGTCGTTCCCCCAAGCAGCAGGTCGCCATCCTCCAATACCGCAAGATCAATTAGCGGTGTTGGGGTTGAGACATTTTCTGAAAGAGTCGATTCACTGTTGCTGCCGCCGAAATACGTTCCAAAATCAATGATGGGGTCGATCGTCAGCTTGGATCCCGGCCGTCTACCCTTGATTCTAAATCCAACGGTGTCGGCGCCGGTGATACGAAAACCGGCTCTGAGAGTGCGCTGGGTGCCCCCGAGCTGATCAAAGGCTTTGGGTGCCTGGTGTATGAGCCGTCGCCCGTTCGACAGCGTGATTTCCAGGTTGCCCTTGCCATCAAGTTTGAGAGACTGGGCGCGCTTGAACTTCATATTGATGACTTCAGGATTGCCACCGGCCCTAATGGTGAAATAATACGAAAGTCGTCCATTCGCGCTGGAAAGCCACATATCGGTATCTGGATAAAGCTTGTCGTAGCGGACCTGCGAATAGCTAGGTACTTTACGTTTCCAGTTCGACTGTATGTTGCCCTCATAAAGATTGACGAAGGTCGCGGGGCTGCCCACGGCGCGAACCGTCGCAGACGAATTGGCGTTGACGAAGTCTAAATGAAGAGCGACGGCGCTTGTTGAGCTTGCCGATGGCCTGGTTTCGAAAGATCGTGCATTGTTGCCCTGCGATTTGTTCGAACTGCTCGAGAGAACAGTTACGATGGATTTCTCGGTCAAAAACAAATTGTAGCCAGGATGGCGAACAAAGAAACTGACACGCTCATCTTTCTGGCCTTGGTTCTTCTCAAATAATAATGGCATGGAAGTCGTTGACAATGGCGTCCGAGCCGTCATTGGTGCGGTTGGTCGGGCCACGGAAGGTGTCGGCTGCGGTGAAATGCTTGAGGGTGGTTTTTTTTCAGCAACCACGCAGCCTGTGAGAGTGAGTGATGCTACTATGGCTATCCAATGCTGTGCTC